>Ga0187892_10000252_pt1 | contig 142004 bp, 124 predicted proteins | sample MA1701073metaG_FD_139345 | JGI IMG/M metagenome (GOLD analysis project Ga0187892, IMG submission 139345) | Bio-ooze microbial communities from a basaltic lava cave in the Kipuka Kanohina Cave System on the Island of Hawaii, USA - MA170107-3 metaG ...
CGAACTCAAATCAGCCGTCGCGGCGCTCGCCAAGCAATGGAACCGAAAACCACGCCTCAAAAAATCCGCGTAGCCGCAGGGGCCGTCACCGGACGCTTACCTACGAACTACGCACTACGATCTTACAAACCCCGAAAGCGGATAATGGCTGACAAACTCCATTTCGATCTCGTTGCGCCAGAACGGCAGATCGCATCGGAAGATGTCGATCAGGTCGACGTCCCGGGCATTGAGGGCATGTTCGGGGTTCTCCCGAACCATGCGCCGGTGATGACGGTGCTTGCGCCAGGCGTCGTGCGCGTCGTCAACGGCGGTCAGGAGACCCGCATTTTTGTGCGCGGCGGGTTCGCGGAAGTGACGCCCAAGGGCCTCACCATCCTCGCCGAAGAGGCGATCCCGGTCAAAGAGCTCGACCGCGGCAGCCTCCTCCAGCGCATCAAGGACTGCGAAGAGGATTTGTCCGACAACGACACCACGAATGGCGTCCGCCAGCGCGCCGAGCGCGAGCTCAAGGAATTGAAGGACCTGCTCGCGGCGATCTGAGCGCCGTCATCAGGCCTTGGCGGGCATGACGGTTCCGCAGGCCGGACATTTGGACAGGCCGGCGGCGACCGGTTTGCCGCAAGAGCGATTGGGACACATACCCCCTTTGAGGGCGCTTTCGTCTTTCTTGCCGCCGAAAAGCTTCTTGAACCAGCCGAGCATGGCCGCCTCCTGATGGTGATCCTCGCGGGACATAGACAGTTGGTCGCGCGAAGAGTCAACGCGACGGGGACAATTCCGGATCGGCGATCATGCCGTCCAACAGGCGCTTGAGCGGTTCGGGCGGGGGAGCCTCGACGATGACCGGCGCGCCGGTCTTGGAGATCGGCACGACAAGCCTGCGGGCATGCAGCATCATCGGCCGGGCTCGGTCCTCGGAGGTTAAGTCTCCATATTGAGGGTCGCCGATAATCGGAGCGCCGATTTCCGCAAGGTGCACGCGAATCTGGTGCGTCCGCCCGGTCTGCGGCATCGCTTCAACGAAGGAGAGCCCGTCCTTCGCCGCGACGACCCGATAAACGGTGGCCGCTCGCTGCCCATCCGGCGCGATGACCATGCGCCACCCAGAAGGATCGTTATGCTTCTTCAAGGGGGCGTCAATCGTTCCGGTATGCGCGGCGGGAATTCCCCGGCAGATCGCCCAATAGGTCTTTTCGATGCGGTTCTGTTGGAAGAGCTTGCCGAGCTTCTTCAGCGCTTTTCTGTGCCGGCCGAGAATAAGGCAGCCGGTGGTGTCGCGATCGAGGCGATGGGCGAGCGCCGGCGCGCGAGGCAGTCCGAATCGCAGCGCATCGAAATAATCTTCAAGGCTTTCTTCTGCAGGTGCGCCCCGTCGCGGATTGCGGTGGACGACAATCCCCGCGGGCTTGTTGATTACGAGGATGAGCCCGTCGCGATGCAGCACTCGCTCGACCAGAAAATCCGCCCCTCGGCGCATTCAACGCGCGCGGAGGAAGTCGCGCAACGGCGCGAAGGCGAGCACCAGCTCCTCGTAGACCCGTCGCTTGAACGGCACGATCAATTGCGGGGTCTCTTCGAGCTCCGCCCAGCGCCAGTCGTCGAATTCCTGTTTGTGGTCCGCGTCGAGGACGATTTCGGACTCAGGCCCCTCAAACAGCATCGCCGCCCATTTCTGGCGCTGTCCGCGCCAGTTCTTTTTCTTGTAGCCGGGCGGAAAATCATAGGCGAGCCAGCCGGGCGTCAGCGCGATAACGCGCGCCGAGGCGACGCCGGTTTCTTCCTTCAGTTCACGGACGGCCGCCGCGGCGATGTCTTCGCCCAGATCGATGCCGCCCTGCGGCATCTGCCAGCGCCATCGGTTCAAGTCGGCGAGCGGAACGCCGTTCGCGGAATCGCCAATGCGGCGGCCGATCCAAACGCGTCCATCGCGGTTGAACAGGGCGACGCCGACATTGGGCCGGTATTGGCGAAGGTAATCGTTGATCGACATGGCTCATCCGAGCCGGCCATCGCCGCATGAGCGATGTCGGCCGCCAAACCTCTAGCTGAAATCCGGTCTAGCCGCGCGCCTCGCGCACGCGCAATACGGCGGACGCCGGCGCGAGAGTCGTTTTGCGTTCGGCGCGTTCGGCCCATTCGACGATGGCTTCGATCGTCGCCTCGCGGACGAAAGCCTTGGCCAGCGCCGCGCCGTCCTTTTGCGCGAGCGCGTCGAGCGCAGCGAGATCGCGCAACACGTCCTTGGCGTCAGCGTCGGCTTTCGCGGCCAACACCCGATTCACGGTCGCGACATGGGCGGCCTCGCCTGCGGCCAGCCGTGCGGCGCCCGTGTCGTCAAAATAAGCGATTCCAAGCTCCTCGAGACGGGTGACCACCGCCGCAATAGCGTTGCGATCCGCGCTGAACTTGGCGCCTTGATAGTTGGTCGCCGCAAAATAGGCGCCGAAACGCGCGAGCAGCCAATCGAGGCGCTGCCGGTTCTCCGCTTCGCTCCTGGTGGTGAGCAGAGCGGCCGGACCAAGCCCCTCTGCGCCGCCGCCATAGGCCTCCATCGGCAGTTCTATGAGGATTTCATGGCCCCTCGCGCGCGCTTCGGCGGTCCAGTTTTCGAGATCACGGGCATAGGGCGCGAAGGAGAGAGCGACCGCCGCAGGAAGCTCTTCGATGGCGCGCGCGGTCAACTCCGGATCGAGGCCGAGGCCGCCGACGATCAGCGCGACTCGCGGGCCAGAGGACGTTGCGCCATCGCTGCGGGCGTAAACGCGCATCGCCCGCCGGCCGTCGGATGCGACCTTAGGGATGCGCCCCAGCGGAGTCTTTTGCAGGAGGGCGGAGTCGGCGTCGGGAATCGAAGCGACCGGATCGCGGCTGGCGAGCGAGGCGAGTTGCGGCGCGACAGCGCGCGATCCGTCGCGCGCCGGTACGCCGTCGACTGTGATGATGATTTCGTCGGAGTCCGCTTCCACGGCGTCCTCCGTATAAGGATCGTCAAGCGCCAGCGCATCCCCTCTTTCCGCGAAATCGGGCTCGCCGTCGTACCTCTCGTCGCGCAATGTCGGCGCGGCGGCGTAAAGCCGCTCCTCCGTCCCGTCGGATTTGAACACCGATGTCGTCGCGGGGGGCGGCGGTTCGGGGCGCGCAAGTCGCTCGAGTTCGCCGACAGCGAGCGCGATCCGCGACGCCGCGGACTTGCCGCCCGACGTCGCGGAATAAGCGCCGATCGCGGCCGCGGAGGCCGCAAACAGCATCCACGCCCAGGAGAGCCGGCTAAAGACCGGCGGGCGAAATCGGCGACGGTTCGTGCCCATAGCTCTGCTTGCCGCCGCAACGGGCTGTCACGGTTCGGCGCGACACTAGGAAATGCACAGTTAACGGATTGGAAACGACCGGCGGCCGCCGGGTCATTGGCTGCTCGTATGGAGCGCGGCCGCCCGTCTTCCGGGCGGCCTTCAGTTTTCCCTACTGCCGGCGCGCGGCGCCTGCGTCGGCGAGCGCGCGGCGATAGGCGGTGGCGTCGGCAAGAATCGAAAGCGCGCGATCGAGCTGGCAATCGTGCGGATCGCGCTCGTTAGGAACGCCCTTGTCGTCCTTGTTGTAGTGGCAAAGGAACGGCTCGACCGCGGGTTTGGCCGGCGCTTCCGCCTTATCGCCGGGCTTCGGCTTGCCCACATCGAGGGCGCGGGGAAGGTCCTTCTCGCTTTGCCGTTCAGGTGCGGCATCCTGGTCCGGATATTTCACCGGCATCTCGATGTCAGGATCAATGCCCTGAGCCTGAATTGAGCGTCCGGACGGCGTGTAATAACGCGCCGTGGTCAGCCGCAATGCGCCCTGAAGCCCGTTCTGCAGGGGGATGACAGTCTGCACGCTGCCTTTCCCGAACGATTTCGTGCCGAGGAGAAGCGCCCGATTGCGGTCCTGGAGCGCGCCGGCGACGATTTCGGAAGCAGAGGCTGAGCCGCCATTGATCAGGACGACGATCGGCTTTCCGGCGAAGCGGTCGCCGGGCGAGCCCATTTCCCGCAGTGTGTCTTTCACGCGCCGGCCCCGCGTCGATACGATCTCGCCGCCCTCCAAAAACGCATCGGCGACGGCGACGCCCTGATCGAGCAGCCCGCCGGGATTTGATCGCAGGTCAAGCACAAGTCCCTTGGGCCCGCCCGGTATCTCCTTCTGAAGCGTCTTGAACGCCCGGTTCAGTCCTTCTTCCGTCTGCTCGCTGAAATTCGAGATGCGAATGTACCCGAATTCGCCCTCCTTGCGGGCGGTCACCGACGGCACGTTGACGATGTCGCGAACGAGGGTGAGATCGAATGGCGGCTGATCGCGCTTGCGCACCACCTTGATCTTGACCGACGTCCCTTTCGGGCCCTTCAGTTTCGAAATCGCGTCGTCGATGTTCAAGCCCTGCACCGGCTCGCCGTCGATTTCGACGATCAAATCGTTGGGTTGGATGCCGGCTTTCGCCGCGGGCGTATTGTCAATCGGCGCGATGACCTTGACGACGCCTTTGTCGGCGCCCTCGGTGTCCATCGTCACCTGAATGCCGAGCCCGGCGAAGGTTCCGCGGGTCTGCTCCTGCATCGTCTCGAAATCATCTGCGGTGAGGTAGCTCGAATGCGGATCGAGATTGAGCAGCATCCCGTCGATCGCGCCCTTGATCAATTCGCCGTCATCGGGCTCGGTGACGTAGTTTTCATGAACTTGTTCGAACACCTCGCCGAACAGGTCGAGCTGACGGAAGGTATCCGCGGAGATCGCGGTGCGGGCGAATCCCGCGCTCAGCACCGCTCCCGAAACAAGGGCGCCGCAAACGAACGCCGCAGCGATCGCGCCGCCTGACGCAAATAGTTTCAGACGAATCTGCGAACGCGATTCCTTACGCCTCAGCATACTCTTCCTCGCTCAGCCGACCCGGCGCCCAGCATGATGCGCCGAGTCTTAATTTCGTGAAAGTTCGGCCCTCCGGCAAGCGTTTTGGCCATTCTCGCGTCAAAACGCCATCTCCTCGAGACTTTTCTTCGACAGCCACAGCGACGGATTGACCGGCTCGCCATTCCTGCGAATCTCGAGATCCAGCATCGCCTCCTTGGCGCCGGCCGGCGCGGACATGGCGCCCAAGGGCTCCCCCGCCGAGACGCGCTGCCCCTCTTGAACCAGAAACATGTTAACGCCCATTAGCAGCACGTGATAGCCGCCGCCGACGTCCAGAACGATCAGCTTGCCGACGGGGTTCCAGTCCCGGGCGAATGCGACGCTCGCCTCGAACGGCGCGGTCACAATCGCGTCAGCAGAGGTTGCAAACCGAACCCCGTCCAGCTTTTCGCCATTGCCGAGCGCACTGCCGAAGGCGGCCACGATGCGGCCGACGACCGGCGGCTTCAGGGTGCCGCGCGCTTTGGCGAAGGGCCGCGCCGGCGCAAACCCGTCGGGAGTCCGGCTTGGGCTTAGCGACGGCGGCCGGGAAGGCGCCTCGCCCTGAACGGGCGGCGGAGGCTTGAGGCGCGGCGCAATCGCCCGCGCCAGACGCTTCAGCCGCCGGATCACCTCGCGGAGATCAGTCGCACGCGAGGCGAGAGCCGCCGTCTCGCGCTGCGCCGCGGCCGCCATTTTGGCGGCGACATCCCGCTCCGCCTGCTTCTTCTTAAGCAAATCGGCGAGCATCGCCCGACGATCGCCGATATCGGCCTTCGACCGTTCGGCCGCCTGGCGCTCGCTGTCGCGCATCCGCCGCAGGGATTGCAGCCTTTCGAGATCGATGCGCAGCGCGCGCGCCCGCCCTTCAAGCTTGGGCGCCGCGTCGGCGAGCAGGATCGCGGCGCGCGCCGCTTTGTTGGCGTCGTCCGGCGAAATCAGGAGCGCCGGAGGCCGCGACAGTTCGAGCGATTGAAGGGCGGCAAGGACGTCGCCGAGTTCGCCGCGCCGCGTCGCTAGGGACGCGGCGAGGTCGGCCTCTTCTTTCGTCAGCCGTTCAAGCTCAACAAGGGTCCCCGCAAGCCTGCGCTCGGACGACTGCAGCGCATTGGCGGTTTCAATCATCCGATAGCGCAGGGCTGCGACCTCTTTTTCCCGTTCAAAGGCTTCGTTTTTCAGGCGTTTTTCTTCAGCGGCCTTGTCCTTCAGCGTCTGTTCTACGCGCAGAAGTTCTTCCGTGCGCGAATCCGGAGCTTGCGCGTGGACCTGGGAGCAGGCCGCCGACAGGGCTGCGAGAAAGGCCGCCGCGCGGATCATGCGCGGTGATAGGGATGGCCGGAGAGAATCGTCATTGCGCGGTAAATTTGCTCGACCAGCATCGCCCTGACAAGGAGATGCGGCCAGGTCGCAGCGCCAAACCCGATGGTTCGATCGGCCGCGGCGAGCGCTGGGCGGTCGAGACCCTCGGCGCCGCCGATCAGGAATGCAATCACAGGAGTCCCCTGATCGCGCCAGTCCGCGAGCAATCGCGCGAAGGATTCGCTGGACATCTGATCGCCGCGTCCGTCGAGAACTATGGTCCGCGCGCGGTCTGGAATCGCCGCGAGCAACAACTCGCTTTCAAGCCTTTTGCGTTTGGAGGCGTCAGCGCCTTTCGGAGCTTCGATTTCGCGGACCTCGACATCAAAGACGCCGAGTGGCCGGCCGGCGGCGCGGATGCGACCAAGATATTCCTCGACAATCGCTGCTTCAGGCCCGGCCTTCTGGCGCCCGACTGCGGCGATCAGGAGCCGCATGGTGCGGACCCGGCTCAGGCATCCGCGCGGGCGGGCGCGTGAGCAGCCTCCGACCAGATGCGCTCGAGATTGTAGAAACGGCGCACTTCCGGGCGGAAAATGTGCACAATGACATCCTCCGCGTCGATCAGGACCCAGTCACAGACGGGCTGACCTTCCAGACGGGCGCGGCCCAAGCCGATGTCCTTCAATTTGCGGACGATCTTGTCAGCCATGGCGCCGACATGCCGTTGCGACCGCCCCGAGGCGACAATCATGGCGTCCGCAATGTCGGATTTGCCGGCGAGCGGGATTGTCACCACGTCTTCAGCCTTGTCGGCGTCAAGCTCAGTGAGAATCGTCTTCAGGATTTCGCGGGACCGTTCATCAGGCGACAGCGCCTTGAAACTTTCAGTCTCCGCATCCCCATCTCGAACAACCGCCTGAAGCGCCCCGTTGTTCGCTACTACTCTAAGAGCGGCTTTTCGGTCAGCCGCCATACCATGCTGAAGTGTCAGCCTTTCCTCCAATCGCTGCGCGGAGCGTCTCCCCGCGCTTCAGAGTCTAATCCGGTTCCGCCTGCCCTCCAAGCCGAACAACTCGGTGAACTGTTGCCCAAAGGGCACGTGACCGGCGCCCAAATACATGTGGTTGGCGCCGCGGCCGCGCAAGACGGGGAGGCACCGGTTTCCTTCATGGTTAACGCCGTTGCCGCGCGCGAAACGCCGTCGAGGATGCGGGATTGCAGGTTTCCGGCAAGTAAACCCAGGCTGGAGGTTCGGCGCCGGCCAGCTCAGCGCCGTCCGCGGGGTCGAAGAGAAACGCCTGGAACTCCCGCGCCGCCTCGCTCTCGCCGACGGCCGCCTCAAACCCTGGCCGGGAGAACACGGCGATCGGCGCGAGCGCGAAGATGCGCCGCCACTCCTTCCAGCAATGGAACGAGGCGAGGCTGTCGGCGCCCATCAGCCAGACGAAGCGGATCTGCGGCCACAGAGTCGCGAGCATCTCCAGCGTATCGACCGTGTACTGAAGGTTTTTGCGCCGCTCGAAGTCGGACACCACGATGCGCGGGTGATCGGCGACGCGCCGCGCCTGGGCGAGCCGCGTCTCATAAGGCGCATAGTCCTTGGGGTCCTTAAGCGGATTGCCCGGCGAGACGAGCCACCAGACCGCGTCGAGCTGAAGACGATCGAGCGCCGTCAGCGAAATCTCGCGATGTCCGTCGTGGGCGGGATTGAACGAACCGCCGAGGAGGCCGATCGCGGAGTGATCATGTCGCTGGGGGAGCATGTGGGCTACGGAGTCCAGCTTTCATCCGCGGAGACGGCATCGCGCGGATGCAGAGTTTCCCTCACCCCGCGGCTAGCGGAGAGGCGAATCGTCATCAGCTCCCGCAGTAGCGTCGGAACGCCCTCGCCGGAAACGCCGGAGATCGCGCGGGCCGGACCACCGGCGGCTTTCGAAAGCGCTTTGAGCTTCAGCTCGCGGGCTTTCTCATCGAGCGCATCGATCTTGTTGAGGCAGACGATTTCCAGCTTCTCGGCGAGGCCGTGGCCATAGGCCTCGAGTTCGCCGCGGATGGTCCGGTAGGCCGCGGCGACATCCTCCTCGGTTCCATCGACGAGGTGGACGAGCGCGGCGCAGCGTTCGACGTGGCCGAGGAAGCGGTCGCCGATGCCGGCGCCTTCATGCGCCCCTTCGATGAGGCCTGGTAGGTCGGCGAGGACGAAGCTTTCGTTCGGGCCAAGCTGCACGACGCCAAGGGCCGGATGAAGCGTCGTAAACGGATAATCGGCGATTTTCGGCCGCGCCGCGGTCGTCGCCGCGAGCAATGTCGACTTGCCGGCGTTAGGCAGTCCGATAAGCCCGAAATCGGCGATCAGTTTTAGCCGCAGCCACACCGTGCGCTTCTCGGCGGATTGGCCTGGATTGGCGCGGCGCGGCGCCTGGTTGGTCGAAGACTTAAAGCGCGCGTTCCCCCAGCCGCCATTTCCCCCTTTGGCGAGGAGCACGCGCTCCCCCGGCCGGTCGAGATCGACGATGAGCGTTTCTTCGTCTTCTTCGAAAATCTGCGTGCCGACCGGAACCTTGATGATGAGGTCGCCACCGTCAGCACCGGTGCGGTCGGAGCCCTCGCCCGGCCTGCCGTTCTTCGCCGAAAAATGCTGCTGGTAGTGGAAGTCGATCAGCGTATTCAGATTCGCGGCGGCTTCGGCGAAGACATGCCCGCCGCGCCCGCCGTCGCCGCCATTCGGTCCGCCGAATTCGATGAATTTCTCGCGTCGGAACGAGACGCAGCCGGCCCCGCCGGCCCCGCTCTCGACATAGACCCGCGCGCGATCAAGAAATTTCATGTCGTTATCGTCGCAGATCAGTGAGATGCTTGCGACCCTTGCCGCATGCATGCAGGGAAGTATAGGGCCGAGACGCAAAATCTGCGCGCGCCAGAAACCGCCCGATGACACGCCCGACCGCCATCCTCTTCAAACCCTTCCGGCATGGCGCGCTTGCGCTCCCGAACCGCATCGTCATGGCGCCGATGACGCGCTCGTTTTCGCCGGGCCATGTTCCAGGTCCCGATGTCGCCGCCTATTACCGCAGGCGGGCGGAAGGCGGGGTCGGGCTCATACTCACCGAAGGAACGGCGCCTAACACCGTAACCGCGATCGGCACGCCCAAAGTGCCGACAATCGCAACCGCTGACGCAAGAGCTGGATGGAAGCGCGTCGTCGACGCGGTGAAGGCCGCCGGCGGGACGATCGGTCTGCAACTCTGGCACGAAGGGCCCTACCGTAATCCGGCGAAAACGGATCATCCGGACGTTCCATCGTGGTCGGCTTCCGGCGAGAAAGTGCCCGGCAAGCCGCTCTGGGCCCCGATGACCGACGCGGAAATCGAAACGGCGATTACGGAATATGTGGGCGGCGCCGTCGCGGCGAAAGAGCTTGGATTCGACTGCGTCGAATTCCACGGCGCACACTCCTATCTCATCGACTCGTTCTTCTGGAGCGCGACCAACAAACGTGGCGATAAATGGGGCGGCGACTGGAAAGGCCGCACCCGCTTCGGATGCGAGATCGTCAGGCGCACGCGGAAGATCGTCGGTCCGGACTATCCGTTGATCATCCGGCTATCGCAGTGGAAGCAGCAGGATTTCGCCGCCAGCGCGGCGCAAACGCCGCAAGAATTCGGCGAATGGCTCGGGCCGCTTGTCGACACAGGAGTCGATATCTTCCACATGTCGCAGCGCAGGTTCTGGGAACCGGCTTTCGACGGCTCGGACCTTAATGCCGCCGGCTGGGCGAAGAAGCTGACCGGTAAGCCTTCGATTTCGGTCGGATCGGTCGGGCTCTCCGGCGAGTTCACGGCGACCTATGGAGGCGAGGTGTCGAAGCCGGCGAGTCTCGATGCGCTGATCGACCGCATGGAGCGTGGAGAGTTCGATCTCATCGCCGTCGGTCGCGCCCTCCTGAACGATCCCGAATGGGCGGTGAAGGTGCGCGAGGGCCGCCTGGAGGAACTCAAGGATTTCTCCAAAGAAGCATTGGCGACACTCTATTGATCATGAGGATGGCGATGATTTCGGCGAGAGTAGCGCTGGCGGCCGCATTGCTCAGGCTGCGCCAGTCCTGGGAATCCGGTCGGCGACTGGGGCGGCGATCACATTTCGCTGACCATCGGCGCTGAGGAATCGTTGCTAGAATTCGATTGCGCGCATGGGCGGATTCCGGGAGCGTTTGATGTCGATGCCGAGGGACGGTTCAATCTCAAAGGCGTCTTTGTCCGCGAGCATGGCGGGCCGGTCCGGTCGGACGAAGCCCTCGAAGAGAGAGCAGCCCTATATGCGGGCCGAATTCGGGGCGAGCGGATGACGCTCGACCTCAGCTTAAACGACGGAGCAGGTGAACCCACGGGCCTGATCGCATCGTATACGCTCGAAAAGGGGCGCGTCCCGAACCTGATGAAGTGTCTTTAGGGCCGGCAAGCAAGAGCAATCGCAACATGATCACCGTCCACCATTTGAACAATTCCCGGTCGCAGCGGGTCCTGTGGCTGCTCGAAGAGCTTGGCGTCCCCTATGAGGTGAAACGCTACGAGCGCGACAAGAAGACCAATCTCGCGCCGCCGGAGCTCTTGAAGATTCATCCGCTCGGCAAGTCGCCGGTGATCGACAACGGCGGGAGCGTGTTCGCCGAGACCGGCGCAATCATCGAATATGTGCTCGAGACCTTTGGGAACGGCCGGCTCGCCCCGCCCAAGGGCTCGCCCGAGTATTGGCGTTACAAATACTGGCTGCACGCCGCGGAGGGGTCCTATATGCCGCCGCTGGTCATGTCGCTCGTGTTCAGCCGCATCGAAACCGCGCCGATGCCGTTCTTCGCAAAGCCCATCGCGAAGAGCATCGCGAAGCGGGCGCGCTCCGGTTATGTCGGCCCTACATTGAATGCGCTCCTCGATTATCTTGATGCGGAGCTTTCAAAGTCTCCCTGGATCGCCGGCGCGGAATTCTCGGCCGCAGACATCATCATGAGTTTTCCCGTCGAAGCTGCGCTCGCCCGCGTCGAAGGCGCAAAGTCCCGCCGACATCTCGAGCCCTACGTCAAGAAGCTTCATGCAAGGCCCGCGTTCGGCCGTGCGCTCGCCAGGGGCGGTCCCTATCTTTATGCCTGAAACCGGCCTCGCGGCGGAGCTCGCGACAAAGCGAAGCGTCCACGCGGCGCGCCGATTCCGCTATCGCCAGCATTGGTCTAGGGTTTCTTCATGATCGGCCGATGCCTCGCAGCCTCACTTCTGTTCGCCGGCGGGCATGCGCTCGCAGCCGAGCGGGCGGTGACGCCGCACGCGATCACGACGCTCCTGCCGGAGAAGGATGCTTTCGAGCCGGGCGAAACCCTTTGGTTCGCTCTCGCGCAGCAGCTCGAACCGGGCTGGCACGTCTACTGGAGGAATCCGGGCGACTCGGGTCTCCCGCTCGATCTCGACTGGGCCCTGCCGGAGGGCTATTCGGCCGGCGAGATCGTTTATCCGCTCCCGGAGCAGATCGAGATTCCACCGCTCGCCAATTTCGGCCACCGCGGCGAACCGGTTTTCCTCATTCCGATCGCCGCGCCGTCCTCCGCTGAAATCGGCAAGGTCGTTCAGGTCGGGCTGAAGGCGACATGGCTCATCTGCGAGGAAATCTGCGTCCCCGAAGAGGCGGCGCTTTCGCTCCGGATTCCGGTGTCAGCCGCTGCGGATCCGAGCGGCGGGGCAACGCGGATTTTCGCCGAGGCAAGGCGCGACGCCGCGACAGAGGACGCCGGGCCGTCAACCTATTCCAGCGTTGACGGCGCCGTCATCGTCGATATGCCAGCGCCGAAATCCGGCTTCGGATCCGCCTATTTCTTTCCGGAAAAGGAAGGCCTGATCGAACCGGCGGCCGAGCAGAAGGCCGTCGTTGCGGACGGGCGTCTGCATCTCTCAATGAAGCCCGGCTTCGCATTCGACTCCGCCAAGCGCGAGCCGCTCGCCGGCGTCGTGGTCTTCGAATCGGACGGCGCCCGCACCGGCGCCGCGATTAACGCCAGCCCAACCGAAAATGGCTCGGTCGCGCCTTTAGCCAAATCGGCGCCATCCTCGCCTCCGCAACGGGGGCTGCCGATCCTGCTTTTGTCGGCGTTTTTCGGCGGCCTTCTTCTTAATGCGATGCCTTGCGTCTTCCCGGTGCTTTTCATCAAGGCCGCCTCTCTCGCCAAAAGCCGAGAGGCCGCTCCCGCGATCGCGCGACGCGACGGGCTGCTCTACGCGCTCGGCGTGGTCGTCTCATTCGCGGCGCTCGGCGGCCTTCTCCTCTCCTTGCGCGCCGGCGGTGCGGCGATCGGATGGGGATTCCACCTGCAGTCTCCTCCGGTGGTTCTGTTGTCCGCCTATGTGTTGTTTCTGGCGGGGCTCAATCTCGCCGGCGTCTTCCATGTCGGAGAGAGCGTGCAGGGCGCGGGCGCGGGCCTTGCCTCGCGAGGGGGAGCGGCCGGGGCGTTTTTCACCGGCGTTCTCGCCGTAGTCGTCGCAGCGCCTTGCATCGGCCCGCTCCTGACGGCGCCGATCGGCGCTGCGGTGCTCTTGCCCCCAGCGAGCGGCATGCTGATCTTTCTCGCGCTGGCGCTCGGCCTTGCCCTGCCCTTCGCGGCGATTTCGTTTTCGCCGGGGCTCGCAAGGCTTCTGCCGCGACCGGGACCGTGGATGGACGTTTTCCGGCAGGCGCTGGCCTTTCCGGTCTTTGCCGGCGCGGCCTTCTTTTTGTGGGTGCTCGCGCAACAGACCGGCTCGGGCGGACTCGCGCGCGCCCTCGGGGGCGCTTTGCTTCTCGCTCTCGCCGCCTGGCTGTTCGAGCGCTCCAAATCCGGGGGCCGCGCCTGGATTGTTCGGGCGGCTGCTGCAGCTGCGACGATCGCGGCCGTCGCGCCCATCGCAGATTTGAAACTCGTCGAGAGCGCGAACGCGGCGCAAAAGACCTATGGCAGATTGGCGGCTGCGCCTTACAATTCGGAAAGCTTGCTTGACTTCAGGGAAGGCGGTCGGCCGGTATTCGTCGATTTCACCGCCGCCTGGTGCGTCACCTGCCAGGTGAACAAGCTGACAATCCTGTCGTCGTCGCGAGTCGCCGAAGCGTTTTCCGAAAGCAACGCGGTCCTGATGACCGCCGACTGGACCCGCCGAGACCCGATAGTCACGGAGGCGCTGGAGAGTTTCGGCGCGAGCGGCGTCCCGCTATATGTGTATTATCCGGTTTCCGGCTCGCCGAAGGTGTTGGCGCTGCCTTTGACCGAACGATCGGTCATCGACGCGCTGGTGAAATGAAGGGACCGCCCATGCTGAAATCCATCGCCGCGTTTTCGATTGCGACCGCCGCAATGACCGCCGCCGCTTTGGCGCTTCCCGAGATCGGCGATAAAGCGCCGGCCTTCACCGGAGTGACGTCGAGCGGGAAAACCATCTCGCTCGACCAATTCAAAGGGAAGCCGGTGGTGCTCGAATGGACCAATGACGGCTGCCCCTTCGTGCAAAAGCAATACGGTTCGGGCGCCATGCAGAAGGCGCAGTCCGCCGTTCAGAAAGGCGGCGGAGTGTGGATTTCGGTCATCTCCTCGGCGCCGGGGAAACAGGGTTACGCCGATGCGGCGCGAGCCAATCAATTGTCGGCTGAGCGCGACGCGACGCCCGATTACGTCCTCCTCGATCCTTCCGGCGAAATCGGCCGCCACTATGCGGCGAAAACCACGCCGCACATGTTCGTCATCGATCAGGCGGGCATGCTTCGCTATGACGGCGCGATCGACGATCAGCCGACGACCAAGCACACCGAACCGGCCGGCATCAAAACCTACGCGCTCGACGCGTTCAACCGCGTCGTCAAGCATGAGCCGGTGGAAATCAGCCAGACCCAGCCTTACGGCTGCTCAGTGAAATACGGATCGTAAGCGGCGTCCGCGGAGGCGTGCGCGACGCGCTCCGCCGCGCGCGCGCCCTCGTTTATGAAGGTCTTGAACCCGAAGATCGCCGTGACGGCGGCGACGGCGACGATATTCGCCAGCGCGCGGGACGCGAGACGCCCGAACTTGTTCGATTTCTTCATATCATAACCGTAACCGCGCGCGCTTAAGGAGCGTTGAGCGGGCTCGCTAAAATGCCTATGAGCGCCCCATGATCGATATTGCGGCTACGGACGAATGGCGAAAGCTCAAGCGCCTTCACGCGAAGGCGCCGCGGCTGCGCCATGAATTCGCGCGCGACCCGGCGCGCGCGCAACGATTTTCGCGCGAAGCGGCGGGCCTCTTCGTCGATTTTTCGAAAAATCGAATCACCGACGAAATCCTTCATGAACTCTGTTCGCTTGCGCATCGCGCCGACGTCGACGGCGCCCGCGCGCGCATGTTTGCGGGCGAACGAATCAATTCGACCGAGCGCCGCGCCGCGCTCCATGTCGCGTTGCGCGACCGCTCGGGCCGCGCCTGGTCCGCCGCCGGGGAAAACGTTTCGGGCCTTGTCCGGGGCGAACTCGGCCGCATCGAGGCCTTCATCTCGGACGTTCAATCCGGCGCGCACACCGGCTGCCGCGACGACCCGCTCGACACCGTGGTCAACATCGGCATCGGCGGATCGGACCTCGGGCCGCAATTGGCCGTCGAGGCGCTGCAGCCCTATTGGATCAAGGGCCGGCGGACCCTCTTCGTCTCCAATATCGACGGCCGGCGCCTCGGCGACGCCCTGCGTTCGATTGATCCCGCCCGCACCCTCTTCGTCGTTGCGTCGAAGACCTTCACGACCGACGAGACCATGACCAATGCGGAGAGCGCACGCGCGTTTCTTCTCGCGCGGGGAGCGAAAGAGGCCGACATCGCACGCCATTTCGTCGCCCTCTCGACGAACGGAGCGGCCGTCGCCGCCTTCGGAATTCCGTCGCAGAATATGTTCGGCTTCTGGGACTGGGTCGGCGGACGATTCTCGCTGTGGTCCGTCATCGGACTGTCGATCGCCTTGCAGGTCGGATTCGCGAATTTCGGCAAACTCCTCGACGGCGCCGCCGACATGGACCGGCATTTCGAGGCCGCGCCGATCGAGGAAAATGTTCCGGCGCTTCTGGCCCTCATCGGGATCTGGAACCGCAACTTCGAAGGCGCGGCCGCCCATGCGATCCTTCCCTACGATCAGCGGCTCGCCCGGCTTCCCGCCTATCTCCAGCAGCTGGAGATGGAATCGAACGGGAAGGGGCGCCGCGTAGATGGGACTCCTGTTTCCATTCCGACATCTCCGGTCATTTTCGGCGAGCCGGGGACCGGCGGCCAGCACGCATTTCACCAGCTGCTTCATCAGGGTACGGATGTCGTCTCGGCTGACTTCATCGCCGCCGCCGCCTCCCATGACGAGATCGCCGGCCACCACGAAAAGCTCCTCGCCAATTTCCTCGCCCAGACCGAAGCCCTGATGCGCGGGAGGACGGAAGCAGAGGCGCGCGCCGAACTCGCGGCCGAGGGCCGCGCCTCCGCCGAGATCGATCGGCTTGCGCCCCACAAGGTTTTTCCTGGAGACCGGCCGACGACGTCGATTTTGGTGGAAAGGCTCACGCCGGAATCCCTCGGCGCGCTGATCGCGCTTTACGAGCACAAAACCTTCGTTGAGGGAATCGTCTGGGGGATCAACTCCTTTGATCAATGGGGCGTCGAGCTCGGCAAGACTCTTGCGAAGTCAATCCTCCCCGAACTTGAAGGCGGCGCGGACGCAGATCACGATTCCTCGACGGCGCAGCTGATCGATCGGATCAAAACGATTCGCGGCAGCCGCTGATTGCCATGGCCGGAGCCTTGAATTAGAGCCTCCGCGCGGCGCACTGTCCGCCCGATGCCGTGCGGGCGACTGCGACGGCGCGTTAGTGAAAGTCCGCATGCCGAAGACCGAGAAACTCCAGACGCCCAAGGCCCGCATCCCGCGAGGATTTCGCGACTGCCTCGGCCCGCAGGTCGCGGCCGAGCGCGAGATGCTCGCCCGCATCTGCAAGGCTTATGAGGCCTGGGGGTTCGACGCGCTGGAGACGCCGGCGCTCGAATACACCGATGCGCTAGGCAAATTTCTCCCTGATATCGACCGTCCGAACGATGGAGTCTTTTCGCTCAAGGACGACGACGATCAGTGGCTGTCCTTGCGTTACGATCTGACGGCGCCGCTCGCCCGCTATGTGGCGGAGAATTACGAGAGTTTGTCAAAGCCGTTTCGGCGCTACGCGGTCGGCGCCGTCTGGCGCAACGAAAAACCGGGACCGGGACGTTTTCGCCAGTTCACGCAATGCGACGCCGACACGGTCGGCGCGCCGGCGCCTTATGCCGACGCCGAATGCTGTGCGATGCTTTCGGAGGCGATCGAAGCGGCGGGCATTCCGGCCAACGAATTCGTCATCCGCATCAATGATCGCAATGCCCTCGCCGGCCTTCTTGAGACGATCGAGCTCTCTGGCGAGGAGCTGGCCGGTCAGCGGCTCAAGATTTTTCGGGCGATGGACAAGCTCGACCGCCTCGGCGAAGCAGGCGTCCGTTTGCTGCTCGGACCCGGTCGCAAGGACGAGTCTGGCGATTTTACTGAAGGCGCGAAACTCAAAGATCCCGACATTGAGCGCGTCGTCGCGTTCATGAAGGCGACGGGCGACACCAACGGCGCGACCTGCGCCAGGCTTGCAGACGTCGTAGGGGGGTCGAAAGCCGGCGCAAAGGGCGTCGAAACTCTGGCGGCGATCGCGCGCGAACTCTCCCGCTCCGGCTTTGACGAACGCCGAATCCGTATCGACCTTTCAGTCATCCGCGGCCTTGAATATTACACCGGACCAGTCTTCGAAGCGGAGCTTCGCGCCGCCTTCATGGCCGACGACGGCAAACTTGTTCGCTTCGGCTCGATCGCCTCGGGCGGGCGCTACGACGACCTCGTCAGCAGGTTCAAAGGGACCGAAATTCCGGCGGTCGGCGTCTCGATCGGAGTCTCGCGCCTGCTCGCCGCGCTCACGAGGATGAACCGCGGCGAAGACGCCGCAGCGGGGCCGATCGTCGTCATCGCATTCGATCGCGAGCATATGGCGGATTATCAACAGATGGCGGCGGAACTGCGCGCTGCGGGATTTCGCGCCGAAGTCTATGTCGGCGGCGCGGGAATGAAAGCGCAGATGAAATACGCGGACAGGCGGCGCGCGCCGTTGGCGATCATTCAGGGGGGCGACGAGCGTGCGCGCGGCGAAGTGATCGTCAAGGATCTCATTCTCGGCGCCGAGATCTCTTCTCAGATCGCCGGCCATGACGAATGGAAAGACATGCGGGCGGCGCAGATTGCAGTACCTCGCGAGCGCCTCGCGGAGGAAGTCTTGCGAGTCATGGCGCGCCTGCATGCCCCGAAAGCGGAATCGACATCATGAAATTTGTCCCTGGCCTGATGACCGCCCTCGCGACTGGCTCCGTTCTCGCCCAGCCGCTCGCCGACCCCGCGCTGGAGAAGAAGGCGCAGGCGATTCACGAAAAAGTGCTCGCCCTCGACACCCATGTCGACATTCCGCTCGATTTCGCCACGGCCGCGGTCGATCCCGGCGGCTTCACCGACGCCCAGGTCGACCTTCCGAAAATGCGGGCCGGCGGCCTCGATGCGGCGTTTTTCATCGTCTACACGCCGCAAGGTCCGTTGACGGACGAAGGCTATCGTGAAGCCTATCGGATCGCGTTTACTCGCCTCGCCGCGATCCATCGCTTCGCCAACGCCTATCCCGCCGACATCGCCCTCGCCCGAAACGCCAAGGAGGCGCTGACGATCGCCCGCTCGGGGCGCAAGGTCGCCCTTATCGGCATGGAGAACGCCTTTCCGCTGGGGCCGGATCCGAGCCAGGAGGAGGTCGACGCCGTCGCGCGCCAAGGCGTCGCTTATGCAGGCGTCGCCCATTTCGGCCACAACCAGTTCGGCGACTCGTCCAATCCGGACAAGGAGCGCGGCGATGCCGAGGAGAAATGGGGCGGACTTTCGCCCGCCGGCCGCGCGCTCATTGAGAAGCTCAACCGCGCCGGCATTATGGTCGATGTCAGTCATGCGAGCCGCAAGGCGATGATGCAAGCGATTGAACTGTCCGAAGCGCCGATCATCGCCTCGCATTCCGGAGTGAAGGTGTTGGCCGACAGCCCCCGCAATCTCGACGACGAGCAGCTCAGAGCTATCGCTGAGAACGGCGGCGTCGCTCAGATCGTCGCGCTCGACTCTTATGTGAAGCCATTCACGCCGGCGCAGATCGCGCTTCGCGACAAGGTCCGCAAGGAGATGAAGCTCGAAACGAGTCGCGCGCGCGAGGTCATGTCGGCGGAGACAAGGACCAAATACGAGGAGCGCCTTGAGGCGATGTGGGATATCGAGCCGCGCGCGACTGTTGCCGATTTCGTCGATCACATCGACCACGCCGTCAAGGTCGCGGGCGTTGACCATGTCGGGATAGCGTCGGATTTCGACGGCGGAGGAGGAATCGTCGGGTGGGAGAACGCCGCCGAAACCTTGAACGTCACGCGAGAGCTGGTGAAACGAGGCTATGCGCGGGGCGAGATCGCGAAAATCTGGGGCGGGAATCTCCTGCGCGTTTTTGAGGACGTCGAAGCCGCGGCGAAGCGATTGCGGTGAAATGTAGGTTGCATTAAGCCGCGCGCCTTCCGCGCGGCGCAATGCACCATCTAGGCGGCAGCCGTGCATTACGCGCCGGCGCCGGCGCTTAATGCATCCTACGCCGCTTCCAAAATCCCGACCCGCACGCCGTCGAAAATATACTGCGTGGCCAGCGCCATCAGGATCATGCCAAGCAGCCGGGTGATCGCATTCATGCCGGTTCGGCCGAGCGCATCGCCGATGCGGCTCGCAAACGCCATGATGAGAACGGCGACTGCGAGAACGATATAGGCGGAGACGAGCGCCGCCGCTGTCTTGCCCATGGTCGAGAACGGATCGTCGCCGACGAGCAGCATGATGGTGGCGATCGAGCCGGGGCCTGACAGCATCGGGATCGCCAAGGGGAAAAATGCGATGCTTTCGCGCGCCGAGGCTTTCGGCCCGGGAGTTTTCGCGGCGACTTCGGCGTCGGGCTCGAAGAACATGCGGTAGCCCATGATGAAGAGGAGGACCCCTCCGGCCGCGCGGAAGGCCGCCATGCCGATGCCGAGATGCTCAAGCATGAGATTCCCGGCAAGACCGAACAAAGTAAGGATCAGGGCCGCGATGATCGCCGCGCGCATCGCGATGCCAAGGCGATCGCGGGCTTTGTCGTCGCGCGTCAGCCCGGCGAAGATCGGCGTCACCATGATCGGATCGATCACGATGAACAGGGTGACGAACGCGGTCAGAAAAGCAGCTGCGAATTCGGCGGGCATGGAAGCAAATGGCGCGGACTGTCGCTTCTGCTCCGTAACGGGACGATTGCGCAAGCCCCGCACGGATTCCGCTCGCTCAAAAAAAGCCGGCGCGGAATCCTTTGCGCCGGCTTCGGTCTTCAGTGAGATGAGGCTAAAGGCCGAGGCTTGTTTTCATGGCCGCCTTCTCTGCGTCGTCGAGGCCCTTCGCCGTCTCGATGAACGACTTCGCCGCCGCGACGTCTGCGCCCGTGATGCTGACTAGGCGCGTCGCCTTGCCGTCGACTTCATTCTCGACGATGTAGATTTTGCCGCCCTTCGCCGCAGCGAGCAGTGCGGCGTCGACGTCGTCGGCTCCGAGGACGCCCTTCTCGATCGCGATCTCGGCGTCCTTGTCGGCGCCCTTAAGGTCCGCTTTGGCTTCCTCGATCAGCTTCTGGATTTCGGCGTCCTTGACCTCGCCGTCCGTCTTCAGCTTGATGATCCGCCGGACCTCCTTCTTCGACGCTTCTTCGTCGTCGCCCTTGATTTGCTTGACCAGGACGATCTTGTGCGCCTCGCGCGCCTCCGCGGTCTTGGCGTCCGCGTCGGGCGTCTTGTCGCTTTGCGGGGCAGCCTCGGTCTCCAGCGCCGTCTTGACGGCCGGACGGGCGCGGGCGCGGAGTTCGGCGACAGCGAGATTCGCGTCATCGGCAGCGAGGAGATCGAGAGCCGAGGCATCGGCCCCCGAGGCGGCCGCAAAGGGTCCGGCCTCGCCCGTCGCGGCGACGGCGATCACCGTCTTGCCGGCGTCGGTGGAGGTGAAGAGGTCGTAGTTTGCTTCGGTTTTAGCTATGGCCGAACCGGCGGAGAGGGCGAAGATGCTGGCGGCGGTCAAGAACAGTTTCATGCGGCAGTCGCTCCGGTTTTTGGGGGATTGGAAACGCTCGGGATAAAACCTGTGTTGCCGAAATGCTCCAAATTACAAAGGGGTAACGGCGGTCCAGCGGAGGCGGATGCCGACAACAGGGCCTGCGACGGCAGCAATTTTACCAGGAGCGTAGTGTCCGAAACTGTGTTAAGAAAGCTTGGATCGGATCGCAGCGGGGCGGCCATCGGAGTCCCGCAGGATCAGCAGGGGATGGGTATGGCTGGCTCAGTTTCGAAAATTACTATGGCGTTGGGCGCTGCAAGCGCACTCGCGCTCGCCGCAGGGTGCACGACGGCGAATTACGCCGACGACGACTACAGTGCGCCGCATTACGCCTCGAACGATGGCGGGCGCGACCGCACAAGGGCGGATCGTCTGTACCGCAACGGCTATTTCCGCGACACGCGGCCGGAAACTGCGCAGGTGTACGCCGCGTTATCGCAGCCTATGGATCCGCGCTCCTTCGCGCAGTTCGACGGCATCGCCGGCGCGAGGCTCGCTCATGAGATTTATCCGGAAGCGCAGGCGGAGAGGCTGGACGGGGCCTGCGAGCGCTTTGTGCGAATCGCGCAAGGCGAAGACCTTTACGACATCGCGCAGTACTGCGACGTGTCAGTGGCGCTGATCAGCGATCTCAATCCCTCTTACCGCAATGCGCGGCACGCCCGCCCCGGCGACCTCATCGAGGTTCCGCAGGTCTACAACGCTGAGCGCGCCGCGTTTATGGCGGGCTTTGCGACCAACAGCATTGTCGCTGCGAGCGCCTATGTCGTGCAGCCTGGCGACACCTTGAACGACATCGCCGCAAAGCATCTCACCTCGGCCGCTGCGGTCGCCACGCTCAATCAGACCGTCAACTGGAATTATCTGCAGGTCGGCGAGACCATCTGGATTCCCGCGGCCGTGAGTTCGCCGGGGGCCGTCGTCGTCACGCCGCCGCCTTATCTAGCGCCGCCGAAGCCTGGCGCCGTATCCGGTTCGCTTCCGTATAATTACGGGCACACGGGATCGGGCGGCTCGGGAAGCGGCTACGACGTGACCGGCATCATGCCTTACCAACTGACGCCCGCGCAGAAGGCCAACGAACAAAACGCTCCGCGCGGCCTCCTCACCATCAGCGCCCGCACGGTCAATCCGGGCGAGGAAGTGACGGTTTATGGTCAGGATCTGCCCGCCTATTCCGATGTCAGTATTTATCGCGGTCCGAACGGGCGCGAGCTGACGCTCGTCAAGCGGGTCCGCACCGACGCAAACGGACGGTTCGAGGAGCCGTTCGGAGTGTCTGACAAGGCGGGCGGCATTATATTCCAGGCGACGGTCGATGGCTCGGATGAGCGCCTGCAGAGCCCGCGCGTCGGCGTCGTCGAAAAGGACTAGGGTTCCGGCTCAGGGCCAATTGTAGCGCCCCGGCCCAGCCGGGGCGCTTTTCTGTTGCGGGAAGCCGTGCTTTCCTAATCCTGCGAAGCGGCGCAACTCTGGAGCGGTTGTCGGATCGGCGCGATGCGCGTGGAATCATTCGAGTTCATCTCCAATCTCGACACGCTTGCCGCCGTCGTCCTTGGCGCATTGCTCGCAACCGCAGGCGGCCTCGTCGCCGAGCATTATGAAGATCAGATCGAGCGGCGCCGGCGCGAGCGCGACGCCGCGCGCTTCTTCGGGGAAGTCCTCGCCACCGTAGACGGCGTCCTCGATTTCGCGATCAACTCGCAGAAGATCGGCGATCCGTGGGGGTCGGTGACCTGCCGCATGTTCAAGACTGCGCACCGTGAGTCGCAGGTTTACGAACGCAACCGGGAGCGGCTTTTTGACATTCGCGATACGGTCCTGCGCGCGCACGTCCATCGCCACCTCATCACCGAGATGTTCCCGCTTGAAGCGATCATCGATTACAACGAGGAAATCGCCCGGATCGAAACGGCGCTCGCCGAGGATCCGGCGATCGCGCCCGCGCGCGCGGCGGGAATGCGGGATCGTGCACAGGAACTTCGCGAAGTCAGAGTGCGAACGCTTGAAGTGCTCCTCGAGGAGCGGTTGAAGGCCCCGGAAATCAGCGCCGCGCTCGGCAAGGTGGCTGGAGTGAAGTTCGGTTTGGCCGCGCCGCCGCAGCCGGCGACCCCTGTCCCGACCGGCGTCCTCATACCGGCGGTCCGGCGGCCAGGCGGAGCCGCGCCCTCCGCCCGCGCCGATTCGAAGGCCTGACCTCGCGCCTCCGCCCCTCTCGCATCGAGCTGATCGGCGGGGTCGCGATTGATTCCTGCGCCGGCGCTTAGGGCGAAACCGCCGCCGCCGGGGCCTCGACAAGCCCGGTGCGCCAAATCCCCTCGCGCCTTTGGTCGGCGCCGCCGTCGAAGCTTCCATCGGGAAGGATGCGGAATCCGTGGATCCCGCTGTCCAGTTCGCGCGCCGTCACCGGATGGCCGAGACGCGTGAGGCCGGCGACGATTTGCGGATCGAAACGGCCCTCTTCAAGGATCGGGGACCCGCGCGGGTAGACGATATTGGGGGCGTCGATGGCCGCCTGCATTGTCTCGCCGAAATCGACGACGCCGATCAGCGTCTTCGCAACATAGCCGATGATCGCCGGCCCGCCGGGCGAGCCGAGCGCCGCATAGACGCGGCCCGATGAGTCGAACGCGACGACCGGGGTCATCGAGCTTCGCGGCCGTTTGCCGGGCGCGACCGCGTTGGCGATCGGCTTGCCGTCGATCTCCGGCAGGAAGGAAAAATCCGTGAGCTGATTGTTGAGGATCATTCCGCCCGCCATCAGATGGCTTCCGAAGGCGAATTCGACCGTCGTCGACATGGAGGCGACCCGTCCCTCGCCGTCGACGACGACAAAATGACTGGTCGAAGGCGGATCGGGAGAGGCGCCCGGCGCGAGGCCCCGCCATTTCTCGGCGCCGGAGTCAACAAAGGCCGACGGATCGCCGGCGGCGACCTTTTCGGCCGCGGCGGTCCGGCTGATCAATTGCGATCGGGCGGCGACGTAATCCGGATCGAGGAGGCCGGCGATCAGCTCGTCCTGTGTCAGGCCGCCTTCCGCGCCCGCCCGGTCCTGATCGGCGAGATATTGGTTGCGGTCGGCATAGGCGAGCCGGCTTGCTTCAAGAAGAAGATGGGCGGCCTCGATCGACCCTCGGCCCGCGCCCTCAAGATCGAACGGCTCAAGTAGCGCCAGCATCTGCAGAAGGGTCACTCCGCCCGAGCTCGGCGGCGGCATCGAGCAGATCTTGAGCGCACGATACGGCCCGCAGACGGCCTTGCGCTTGACTGGCGCATAGCCGGCAAGGTCGGCGAGCGTCATGCCGCCGGGATTTGGCGCCGCGTTCACCGCAGCAACAATATCCCCGGCGATCTTGCCGGCGTAGAACGCCCCTGGCCCCTCTTCGCTCAGAATACGGAGGGTTTCGGCGTATGCCGGATTCTTCAGAAGATGTCCGACCGGAAGCGGCGCGCCGTCGACATAGAAATAGGCGGCGGCGTCGGGAAGCTCTTTCAGGCGGGGGATGCGCTCGATGAGCGTGTGGAGCCGCGGAGACACTTTGAACCCGGTCTCGGCGAGCGACTTCGCCGGCGCGAGAAGCTCGGCCCAAGAAAGGCTCCCATGTTCGTCATGCGCCCGGTCAAGCATGCGGAGGACCCCCGGCACGCCGACCGAAAGACCGCCCGCGACCGCGTCGTAGAACGGCATGGGCTCGCCACCCGGAAGCAAAAATCGTTCGGGGGTCGCCGAGGCCGGCGCGGTTTCCCGGCCGTCATAAGTTTCGAGCGCGCCGGTTGCGGGATCGAAATGCAGGAGAAACGCGCCGCCGCCGAAACCGGAAGACTGCGGCTCGACGAGGCCCAGCACCGCCTGCGTGGCGATCGCAGCGTCGATCGCCGTTCCGCCCAGCTTTAGAATCGCCTCGCCGGCTTCGACGGCATGCGGATTCGCCGCGGCGATGAAATAGGATTTCGGCGATTGCCCGGCGGCAGCGTCGGCGGCGGCGCCCGTCGCGACCTCTCTGTCGGCCGCCGGTCTTTCCCTGGCGCATCCGATCGCCAGGACAGCGAGCATCAGTGCGGCCGCTCGTCTCATAACCCCTCCAGCGTTCATGAGTTTCTAACCGCGCGGCCCGGCGGACGCGAGATCCCCCGCATCGCAAGCGAGCCTGATCAACATGGGCCCGCCTTGAAATATGCGGAAGACCTGATACCTGACACGCGCAGGCGCCCGTAGCTCAGATGGATAGAGCACCAGACTACGAATCTGGGGGTCAGGGGTTCGAGTCCCTTCGGGCGCGCCAGTTCGGCCAACCTCCTGTTTTGCAAAGATAATTGGGTTGCGAAGAATCGGCGATCCGTCAAAAATACTGTTATTCGCAAACCCACTTCCTGTGGGCCCATATCATCCGTACAGCCAGAGCGCTTCACAACGGGAAAGTCGCGCTCCCTTGCGCCATCCGGTCGCCGATCAAGATGCTTTGGCCGACATTCACCCCTTGATAGGATGCGGCGAAGGCTTCGGCGATCGTCCGTGCTCGCATCGTCTATGATGATCGCTTCGTAGGCGACGCCGAGCCCGTCGAGCGCTTGGAGGCCGCGGCGAGGCTCGCAATTTTTCCAGCCCCGCGCCGAATCTATCGGACGCCGTTTCCAGAAACGGAGTGCGTGCTATAGAGCGCGCTCGCCGATTCGCAAATCTTCGGGCCGCATCTTGTCCCATTCGCAAATCAGAGCTGTCCGAGTCACCCCTCCGGCCCCTGCGCGAGGCGCGCCCTTCGCCGGACCGCTTCGCCGGGGAGGAGAAGCGCCGCGAAGCGGCGTGACGGAGGGGTTGTGTCAGACAAATCTGATTCCAAGTCGTAGGCGCCGCGGCCCATGACCGAATCGGAGCCGAAGGCAATGCGCGGAAAAGTATTGGCGGGACCGGTCTTTGCCGCCGCCGGCGCTGCCTTTCTCCTCTCCGGCTATTGCTTCGGCGCCCTTGCAGACGCCGAAGATTTCAACTCGACGGCGGTCACGACGCGACTCTTCTTCGCCGCTCTTTCTCGCGGCGAGAATCCGTTCTGGACGGACCTCTTCGGATTTGGTCTGCCGCAGCCCTTCCGTATCAGCCTCATCCAACACCCGCTCGGATTTCTGTTCGCCCTCCTGCAGCCGCTCGCCGCTGTAAAAGCGATCGTCGCCATCCAAGGCGTTCTCGGCGCAGTCGCTGTCTACGCGCTCTGTCGGCGGTTTCGCATGGCGCCGCGGATCGCCGGGATCTGCGTGGTCTCGTGGGCGCTCTCATGGACGAGCGTCGAATATCTTTATTACGACGACTTCTTCAGCGCCTTTTTGAGCTGGTGTCTCTACCCCGTTGTCGCGCTGGCCATGGTTGCGCTTGCTGAGGAGTCCGATTCGCGGCGCACGCTGGCGCTCGGCGCCGCCCTGGGAACGAGCGCCGGACTCCTGATCGCGACCGGGCTCATCTCACACGTGCTGTCTTACCTTCTTGTGCTCGCCGTCTTTGCTTTGGCGCAGGCGCCGGCGCTCATCAAACGCTGGCGCGCGGTATTCCTGGCGGGGGCGTTGTGTGCGGTGATCGCAAGCGGCATCGTCTGGCTTCTGGTGTCCGAGGCTTCGCGATCGTCGTCCGACGCGGCCCGCATAATGCATTTGAATCCGGGCCCCTTCCAGCATCTGGGAAGCATGTTCGGCCTGCATTTCGCCGAGGCGATCGGCCGCGAGTCAGTCGCCGAATTCTCCCGCGTCGTTCTCGCCGATCCTCATCGCACCATCGGCTTTGGCCCGGTCGCGGCGATCGCGGCCCTGGCCGCCGTGCCGATGCGGCTTGGACCTGGGGTCTTTCCGGTCAAGGCCGCTTTTCTCGCCGCGGTCGCGTTCATGCTTCTCCCCCCCGCGGCCTATGTGAACGTCATCTCCGCCACCTGGGTGTTCCGCGACGGAGTCAATCTGTTCGGCGTCCTGCTGTTCGGCCTCGCGATGGCGCGCTTGTTCGAAAGGCCGGCGCTCCGGCGCGCAGTCGTCGTCGCCTCTGCGGCGCAGATGATCCTGGTTCTGACGATGTCACTGCCGCCCTGGCTGCGCATGATCGACACTGCGCGCCATCCCGACCGTCGCCCCAATCTCGCCGTTCTCGCCAAGGGCGACCTCGCGCTCGAGCTCAGGGCCGTCGCGGGAACGGGAGGGCGGATTCTGATGAGCCCGGCGCTGGACATCCGGCGAAGGTCGCTGTTCGCCGACGGCATGGTCGCCAATACCGGCGCACTCCACGGCCTGCGCATCGTCAACGTCTGGGCGCGGGGAATCGCGACGGGCTCGCTTTCTCCGGAACGCGCACTCCTCGAAGGGAATGTCGCGCCGCCCGCTTCAAATTTCGCCGACCCCGCGTTTCTTGAAGTCCTCGCGATCCGCTACGTTCTTTCGAGCGACGGCGAGAAGGCGGCTCCCGGCCTTGAACTGATCGGCGCGATGCCACTGCGAGCCGGCGATCGGGCTCTGGTATGGCGCAATGCGCACCCTTGGCCCGCTGTTGCGGAGATCGCTCCCGAGGCGGGGGACCGAATCTTGCCGATCAGGCCCATGTGCGAACACGATCGGTTTTTGTGTTCAGACTTCACGGAGGCGCGAAAAGCGCTTCGGTCTTTCCCAACCGGCCATGTCGTGCAGGAGGGCGGCAGGATTCGCTTCCGGACGGCGCCGGCCTCCGAAGACCGCACGCTGCTTATAAATAGCTGGTACAGGCCCGAATGGACTTCCATTGATGAGCGCGTCGAGGTCGTCCCGGTTTTCGGACAGATGCTTGGCGTCACGCTGCCGGCGGGCGCCGCCGAATTCACCTTGGCTTACCGGCCGATCGGGCTGATGGCAGCCTATATCCTGGGGACGCTGGCGATCGTTGCGGGGCTCGCAATGTCAGCGACGTTGCTGCCAGGAGGATGGTTTGGACGCCGTTTGCGGCCGTCGCGAGTCGGGAACCGCCGGACTTCAATCGCCGCTGGATGAAGCTTGCGGGACAAGCTCAGCAGTCTTCTGCTTGGTCAGGCGGCGTTTCAGACGGTCCAAGACGTGCGCGAAAACAATCGCGCTTGCCGACGCGGAGTATTTCGGCATTCGTTGCCGCAAATAATAAGGTCTTCCCCAATGCAGGAGAGGGTCGAGGAGGCTGATGTAGCGCCCGCCGAATATGTTGTGCCAGTCTCGCGGAATCAGGCCGAGAAACGATCCGGCGGAATTGTGCTCATATCGCTCGCCCAGGCGCTGGCGGATTTTCTCCCACGCTTTGCCTTTCGCCGTCCAGAATTGTTTTGATTTGCGAAAGGCGTGTCGATAGGTCTCATCGTAGAGTTCCAGGTACGCCTTTTGCCGCTCTTCGAGGAGCGCGTATTTCGCCGAGGTCTTATCGGTCTCCCATAGCCGATAATGGTGGATTGCGACCGGTCGCGTATAAACGATGTCCCAACCCCAGAGCAGAATCTTGGCCGTCAGATCCGGATCGATTCCATAATCGCGGAATTCCTCGCTGAAATAGGAGACCGCCGCCAAGGCGCGCGTCCGCACCATGCCTTGATTGACGTTCAGAATGCCCGTGGTCGATAGCCCTCCGATGTACGGAGCATCCACGAACGGCCCTTGAAGGTCCTTGACCTTAAGGCCGATCATGCCGATGCGCTCGTCGCGCTCCAGGATGTCGGCCGCAAGGTCGAGTCCGTTATTCACGACTTCATTGTCGTCGCTGAGCCAGCAGACGTAAGGCGTATCTACCGCCTTGAAAACGTCATTATAGGCCCGCGCCTGGCCGAGCTTTCTGCCGACGAATATCGGAATGATGCGCTCTGACGCGATCGATTTCAGATAATCGATCGTCTCGGCCTTCGATCCGGCGTCCGTAATGTAAAGGTAAAACGGTCGTCTCGTCTCGCGAATGACGCTTTCCACGCACCTTTTGAGGTAGTCGGGGCGATCAAGCGTGCCGACGACGATCGAAATATCCGCCATAACCCTTGGCCTAGCGCCTTGCATCCTCAGCGAGCCACGCGCGGTAGGCGCCGATGAGTCCGTCGCGAAGATCGATGCGCGGCGACCAGCCCAATTCCTTCAATCGGCGCGCGGACATGAGTTTGCGGGGCGTTCCGTCGGGCTTCGTCAAGTCCTTCGTGAGTTCGCCCTTGAAGCCGACGACCGCCATGCCGGATGCGACGCTCGTCACGATTTCAGACGTCACCCGGCAGAACGCGGCGGAACGCGAACGCGACGACCTCCTGCGTCAGAAAGACATGCTGATCGAAGAGATGCAGCACCGCATCGCCAACAGCCTGCAGATCGTCGCCAGCATTTTGATGCTAAAGGCCCGCGGCGTGGTCTCCGACGAAGCCCGAGAGCATCTCGACGACGCGCGGGTCCGCGTGCTCGCCGTCGCCGCGCTGCAAAGGCATTTGCATGTGGGGTCGCCCGGCCAATCGATCGCTCTCGCGCCCTATTTTGCGGCGCTGTGCGAGAGCCTCTCCGGTGCGCTGATCCGCAAAGGGGATGCGGGCGTGAAGCTGAAAGTCGAAATCGCCGAAGGGAGCGCTCCATCCGGTGTCGCCGTCAGCCTCGGGCTGATCGTCACCGAACTCGTGATCAATTCGCTCAAAGCACGCCTTTCGCAGGGACGAACAGGGCGGCGCCATCGTCATCCGTTACGCGGTCGATGGGGAGGCCTGGACTCTCAACGTCTCGGACAACGGCTCCGGCTCGGAACGCCATGCCGATGCGCCGGCGAAATCAGGCCTTGGAACCAGCATCGTCAGCGCGCTGGCCGAGCAGCTTCAGGCGCGGGTCACGAGCGTCTTTGGCGATGGCGGGGCCAGCGTCTCCATCATTCGCGCCGCGCGCCGAATTGCGGTTTGAACCGGCGGTTGCAGCGACGAATTCAGTATAAAGAGCGTCAAATGACGATGAACGGGAACTCTTGGCGGTCGGCGACCGTTTTGTAGTCAGCGCGGCGATACGGCTTGAAACCAAGCCCTGCCGCGAGATGGAGTCAATCAATGATCAACAAAGTCTTATTGGGCGCGATCGGCGCCGCAATGATTATCGGAGCAGCGCCCGCCGTCGCCGGCGAATGGCGGTACGACGGGCGGAACTGCCGCGATTTCTATCAGAATCCCGACGGTCGCTGGAACGATCGCCGTGCGGACGGTTTCGATCACCTTTACAATAACGGTCGCGACCGTGCGGATCGTCGCGACCGTGCGGATCATCAGCGGGACTGGAGACGCGGCGATGGCGGCGAAGCGATCACCGTCTGTCCGACCAGCGCCTTTTACTATATGCCGAGCCGAAGCGAGCTGAACCGCGGCCGGTACGACAAAATCGAACGGCGCGGCGACGGGTATTCAAAGCGTCGGGGCAAGACGCGCCCGCCTTTTCAATATGACCGCGACAAGCGAATGGACTATCTCACCATCGACGGTGAAAGGATCTACTCGCGCTCGAACTCTCAAAATGACGGTTGGAACCGCGGCTAGCACCCATTCACGGGGACCTTGATCGGCCGGCGGAAGACCGGCGCAAGTGTCGTTTGGTCGCTCGCTCAAAAACGAATCCTCAGTGTGTTCCGTTTGAACAGCCAGACCGCGTTTCCTCGTCCAATCTTCCTCAATCGGATGTGTACAAATCCGATGCGATCGCTGCCGTCCCGAAGTAACCCCAGCCGGGCGACCGGCTGGGGCCCTCTTGGATGGCCCGCCAGGATCAGGCGCGGCAAGCCGGCGGCCGGTGCAGAGTCAATTAGCGTCGCATCGAGTATTTTCGCCGTTGCTCCATCTAAACCGTGACGATGGATCACGTGCAAAACTTCAAGGCGCGGATACGACCGGTTTTCTGATTTTGCTGTCAGAAAGCGGCATGCTGGTATCGCAGGCTTTGTTGGTCTCCCCCGGTTCTCGCCGGACCGCGGCGGACGGTTAGACAGCCTACTGTTTTTGCTTATTTTATGATTTTCTTAGGAGGCCGCTAAACGTCAACTGGTGCCCAGAAGAGGACTCGAACCTCCACGCCTCGCGGCGCCAGTACCTGAAACTGGTGCGTCTACCAATTCCGCCATCTGGGCATGAGCCGGGCACTTAAGGGGGGAATGCCGGGCTGTCAAACCCGCTTTCCGCGGGCCCCAGACAGCCGCGGGGTGTCGGGACGGATGATGAAATTCCAGACCACGTTCGCAACGCGAGACGAACGTTGCATTCCAGCGCGACGGCGCAACCGTCGCGTCCATTCACACCTCGCCGGCAAGCGTCCGAATCTCGGAAAGAAGCCGCGGAGCGATCAAGAGTCCGCGTTCCGCCGCCTGCTGACGATTTTTCAGGCGCGTCGATCCGGGAAGGCGCACCGCCTCAGAGGCGATGGCGGCGATAAGGTCGGCCATGCGCGACGAATAGGCGCCGCCCGATACTGGGCCGGGATCGATCGCGATTATGATATGACCCATGTCTGGGGCCGACCCCTCAGCGTCGAGGAACGAACTTGCCTCAAACCCGAAATGCGCGCCGGTGAGCGCCGCGCCGAGAACTTCGACCATCAGCGCGAGCGCTGCTCCCTTGGGTCCGCCGGCGGGCGCCATCGACCCCTTGAGCGCCGCCGCCGCGTCGGTCGTCGGACGGCGATGCTCGTCAAACGCCCAATCAATCGGGATGGTTTCGCGCGCGGTTTTCGCAGCGACGATCTTGGCGCGCGCGGCGACCGACAGCGCCAGATCGATGACAAGCGGCGGCGCGTGAGGGCATGGCGCGGCGAAAGCAATGGGGTTCGTGCCCATCATCGGCTTCGCGCCGCCCCAGAACGCCATCGCCTTCGGCGTGTTGCCGAAGAGGAGCGCGATCAGTCCCTCCTCCGCCAGACGTTCGACGTGAAGGCCCGCCTGACCGAAATGATGGGAGCGACGGATGGCGGCCAATGCGACGTGCGACGTTCTCGCAATCGGGATCAGGGCCTCGATCGCAGCGTCGATCGCGGGATAGGCGAAGCCAAGACCGGCGTCGACGGTGATCGCAGCCTCGCTCAACCGCGTAAGACTCGGCTCCGCCGCGCCAGCCACTTTTCCGCGCCGAACCTGCCCCGCATAGGAGGCGACGCGGGATAGACCGTGGCCTTTCTGGCCGTCCCGTTCAGCCGCTACGAGCGCTTTGGCCGTCGAGTCTGCAGCTCTTGCCGACGCTCCGGCGCGACTGAGCGCGCGCGCAGCGAGGCGCGTCGCTTCGGCGATCGAGACAGGAACCGCGTCGTTCACACGCACCAACTCACGATTTCCCGTCGACGATGCGATCAGGCGCTGCGATAGAGCTTGGTCATCACGAATTCGCGGTGGCCAAGCGCCTCCGCTGCGGTGATTCGTCCATTCGCCGTCCGCACCGTCATGTCGATCAGGGCGTCGCCAGCTTGGCTCAAGGTGAGTTCGCGCCGCAAGACTCCGGATATGTCGAGATCGATGTGCTCGGACATGGTGCGAACGGTGCGCGGATTGGCGGTCAGCTTGATCACCGGGACGATCGGATGACCGATGACATTGCCCTGGCCGGTCGGAAAGACGTGAACGGCGAAGCCCGCCGCGGCCATTAGCGTTACGCATTCCGCCGCCGCCGACGAAGAATCCATGAAGTACATGCCCGGCCCTTTGGTCGGCGCCTCGGCCGGCCGCAAAACGTCTATGTACTGAACGTCGCGGCCGATCTTCTCGAGATTGCCCATGGCTTTTTCTTCGATGGTCGACAGGCCCCCTTCGATATTTCCCTTGGTCGGCTGGCTCTCGGAGAGATCGGACGTCTTGTGGGCCTCGATCACCTCGTTCTGATAAGCTTCAAACGTCCGCATGAACTTGTCGCCGATTTCCGGCGAGGCCGCGCGCATGCGGCAGAGGTGTTCGGCGCCGGTGAGCTCGGAGGTTTCGCCGAAGACGCCGGTGACGCCCTTCGGAATGAGCTTGTCGTACATGTTCCCGACCGCCGGATTGGCGCCGCATCCCGACGTCGTGTCGCTTTCGCCGCACTTGGTGGACACCCACAGATCCGAGATCGGGCATTCGACGCGGCGCTCCTCCGATACGAGGTGCAAAAAATCCTTCGCCTGCCGCGACGCCTTCGCGGCGGTCTCGAAGTCGCCGGTCTGCTCAATCGAAAATCCGGCGACCGGCTTGCCGGTTTTCGCGACCCCATCGACGACTTTCCGCGTCCAGCCCGGTTCGATGCCGATGACGACGCAGGCCGCGACATTCGGATTGGCGCCGGTGCCGATGATGGTGCGGAAATGAAGATCGAGGTCCTCGCCGAACTGCAATCGTCCGTAAGCGTGCGGGAGCGCCGCTGTTCCCTTGACGTTATTTGCAACCGCTTCGCAGGCCGCATTCGAGATGTCGTCGACCGGTAGGATGACGACATGATTGCGCACGCCGACCCGCCCGTTTTTCCGGCGATAGCCCCAAAACGATTCACGGCTCATCTCGAAGTCTTTCACCAGCGCTTGGTTCTAATGTTGTGGACGTGCACATGATCGCCTTTGGCGATGTCGGCGACGGCGCGACCGATGTCTTCGCCGTATTTGACGATGGTATCGCCCTTCTTGAGGTCCTTGAGCGCGATCTTGTGGCCGAGCGGCGCTGCCTGCCGCGCTGTCAGGCGAAAATCGGAATCGTCTTCGGTGACGACGCAGAGCATGTCGGTCCCCCCAGCGAGCCCCTCGATAACCACGACTCCGACATTGTCCCTGCGGTTGTGCACGAGGAGCTGGGGAATGGTCATTGCAGTCCATCCGTCGCCGGCGGGAGGAACGACTCCGCGCTCTAGATTGCAAACCATGGACAATCCTGCAAGCGCGCTTATCGTGACGGCGTGACTCTCTGTTTCACACAGGCCGGCGCCGCAATCCGGCGCGGCGCGATTGCCCTCCTCTCTGTGGAGCCCGAGTTGTGAGCGGCTCCGGCTCGCTCACCTACGGCGTCGCCGCGCTCGCGCGTCCGACCTTCGATATGGCGTTTGCCGAGGAGATGAGGGACAAGGCCTTTGCGGCCCTCGAAGCGGCGGGGATTCGCACGGTCGGTCCGCGCGCCCTCCTTTCCAACGCGATGGCCGCCGGCTCGGCCATCGCTGAAATCGCGGCCGGCGGCAGGATCGACGCGCTTCTCATTCTGCAAATCACATTCACCGATGCGACAATGACCGTCCGCCTTGCGCAGGCGACATCCGCGCCGGTCGCCATTTGGGCCGTGCCCGAGCCGCGTCTCGGCGGGCGGCTGCGGCTTAACGCATTCTGCGGCCTCAATCTCGCCGCTCACGCTCTCGGCAAAGCGGGCATTGCGCATCACTGGCTATATGCAGCGCCGAACGCGAGCGGCCTTGCTGACAGCCTGCGAGCGTTTTCCGAACCGGCGACCATGGCGCCAACCGCCGCACGCGCCGCGTCGGGGCGATCCGCCGCCGGTCTCGCCGCGCTCGAACGTATCCGCGGCGCGCGCATCACCGTTGTCGGCGAACGGCCCGAAGGCTTCGACACCTGCGATTATGACGAGGCCGAGCTTGCGAGCATGGCCGGAGTCGCCGTCAATCGCGTCTCGCTCGCCGATCTGTTCGGGCGCGCGAAGGCCGCGCCGGCGGCGCGCGTCAGCGCGGCGCGCGCAAGAGCGGCGGAGAAGCTTGCGGGACTGGACAGGGTCGACCAGACCGAGCTTGACCGATCGCTCCGCCTTTACTGCGCTCTCAAGGACCTACGCGGCGACTCGAAAGGCCTTGCTGTCCGCTGCTGGCCGGAAACGTTCACGGAATATGGCGGCGCGGCCTGCGGTCCGATGGCCATGATGAACGAAGACCGCGTGCCGTCGGCATGCGAAGCCGATGTCTACGGATCGTTGTCGGCCCTCATTCTGCAGGAACTCGCGGGCGAGCCCTCGTGGATGGCCGATCTCGTCGATCTCGACGTTGGCGACGGGACCGGCGTCTTCTGGCATTGCGGTCTTGCGCCCCTGTCGATGTGCGCCTCCGGCGCTCCCCCCGAAGCGGCCATTCACACCAACCGGAAAATGCCGCTGCTGCATCAGTTTCCGCTGAAGCCCGGACGCTTCACCTTGGCGCGCCTTTCAAGAGCCCGCAACCGCGCGAAACTGGTGATCGGCGGCGGCGAATTCCTCGAGAGGCCGATGGCCTTCACCGGAACGTCGGGCGTTTTTCGCTTCGATCGCCCGCCAGAGTCCGTTCTCGCGACGATCATCGGCGAAGCGCTCGAACATCATTTCGCCATCGCCTATGGCGACCATCGCGAGGCCCTGCGCACGATCGCTGCGAATCTCGAAATTCCCGCATTGGAGATCGCGTGAAGGCCTTCAATCCGCTGGCGCCAGAGTGGGGCCGCTTTTCTCCTGCGCGCCTGACGTCGGCGCGGGTTTCCGGCGATGCGGTAGTCGCCGACACCGAGCTCGGACCCTTGACCCTCACCTTGCACGAGTTCGGCGCAAGGCTGCGCCTCGGCGCGCGCGCGATCGACTACGGGCTTCTGGTCAAGGCGCCGGCGGCGCGCGCCATCACGCTCGCCGACGAGGACCACCGGATCATCGCCGGCGCGGGCGATTTCAAACTCGCGATCGAGAAGGAAACTCTCGCTTTCTGTCTCGAAGAGTCGGCCCGCTGCGTGCAGCGCTCGGCGACCGACGGACACTTCGCCAGGCGGTTTCGGATGCCGCCATTCGCGCGATCGGCGGAGGGCTGGCTTGCGCATTTCGAGCTGGCGAGCGGCGAGCCGGTTTACGGTCTTGGCGAAAAATGGGGCCGCCTCGACCGCCGCGGACAGCTTATCCGCTCGTTCAACGCCGACGCGCTCGGGGTCAACGCCGAAGCATCCTACAAGAATGCGCCATTCGCCTGGTCGCCCTATGGCTGGGGCGTATTCGTTCACACGCCGGCGCCCGTCACGCACGGGATCGGCTTTGCGCCCTGGTCCCATCGCGCCTACGGGATCTGCATCGAGGACGAAGCGCTCGATCTCTTCATTCTCGCCGGCGAGTCCGGCTCTGACCTCATCCGTCAGTATACGGAGTTGACCGGTCGGACCCCCATCCCGCCTCTCTGGAGCCTCGGCGCAATTCTCTCCAGGGCCTATTACGGCGGCGCCGAAGAGATTCTCGACGCGGCGCGCGAGGTGAGACGGCGCGGCATGCCCTGCGACGTCATCGCTTTCGACGGCCGCGCCTGGCAGGACACGGCGACCCGCTTCGCCTTCGAGTGGGACAAGACCCGCTACCCCGATCCGAAGCCGGTCATCGACGAACTCAAATCCCTGGGGTTCCGGATTTGCGTCTGGGAATATCCTCTGGTGTCGATGGAAAGCCCGCTCTTCGCCGAGATGGCGAAGAAAGGCTGGTTGCTGAAAGACCGGCGCACCGGGGAGCCGTGGCGATTTCAGTGGGACACTGAGGCGTTCGGCTCAGTTCTGACGCCGCTGCCGACGTCGGGCCTTGTCGATTTCACCCATCCCGATGCTTACGCCTGGTGGCGCGATCGCCATAAGGAGCTGTTCGACATCGGCGTCGACATGATCAAGGCCGATTTCGGGGAACAGGTCCTCGACGACATGCTCGCGCATAACGGCGAGACCGGCCGCGCGCTGCACAACGTCTATGCCTTTCTCTACAACAAATGCGTCTACGAGGCGGCGGAGCGTTACTGCCCCTCGGGGCCATTCATTTACAGCCGCGCCGCCTGGGCCGGTTGCCAGAGATTTCCATCGCAATGGGGCGGCGATCCGCAGGCGGACTTTGAGGGCCTCGCGGCGAGCCTTCGAGGCGGCCTCTCTTGGGGCATGACGGGCGGACCCTTTTACGCGACCGATATCGGCGGTTTTTACGGCGATTCCCGCGACGCCGCGCTTTATGTCCGCTGGATCCAGGCGGCCGTGTTTTCGGCCCATATGCGCCTGCACGGAATCGGTCCGCGCGAACCGTGGTCCTATGGCCCCGAGGCGGAGGAAGCCGCGATCGCCGCGCTGAAGCTCCGCTATCGCCTCATTCCTTACGTCGAACGCGTGATGCGGACGGCGCACGAAACCGGCCTCCCGGTTCAGCGCGCGATGGCGCTCGCCTGCCCTGGCGAGCCGGAAGCCTGGCCGTTCGACGATCAGTATTTCTTCGGCGACGATCTTCTCATCGCGCCCTGCCTCAACCGCAACAATCGGGTGAGGGTCTACCTTCCTGCCGGCGATTGGCGCCGATTTCCGGGTGGCGACCGGTTCGAAGGCGGTCGGACCCATAGGCTGACTTTGGCGTTAAACGAATTCGCCGCCTTCGCGTGCGCGGGCGCGCGCATCCCGCTTGGACCGGCGGCGACGAGCACCGCGGAGCTTTCGTCGCGAGAGCGCATCTCGGAATATTGGTCGGCGTAGGTCGTATCTGCGGGCGCTGCGCTTTCCTATTTCCGTGTTCCGGTCCAGCCGGTCTGGGCGACGTTAGGATCGTCGCCGGAATTCCACCAACCTTCGAAGCTGTTGCCGTCGCCGGCGAGTGTGAACTTGCCGCTGCCCTTGCTGCCGCCGCCTTCCGTCCAGCGATAGGCGAGGCTGCGCGAATAGACCGGCTTGGGAAGCACGCCGAGGAGCGAGCCGCTGGCGCGCACGAGTTCTCCCTCGATCGTGCCGGTAACGCCGCCGACATCGCTCGTGTAACTGCCGCTCACGTTCACGCCTTTCTGCGTGAGCCTCATTGTGTATTTCCTTCCGCCTGTCACCGTCGCCCAAACCCCGGTGAAGCTGTCGTGCGGCATCACTGCGCTCACGCTATTCTCGTCGGAGACGGCCGCGGCGTTGCGATTGGTCAGGATATCAGCGACGCCCGGCTGGTTGGAGACGACGTCGACCTTCGGGTTCCCGAGGGCATCCGCAACGGCGGCGTTTGCGTCGTTGGAGACCATGGCGCGCTCAACGTCGGGCGGCGGCGGCGTTTCCTTCATGCGGGCGAGAATGTCGTCGCGAAGGGAGAACAGCGGCGTGCTCAGGCACCGTTTGTCATTTCCGAAATTGCATTGAGAGGTGACGCTCGCGATGCTCAGCAATGCATCATTGGCGGCGGTGAGGTAATCGGGCCCCCCTGGGCTTCCCGGCTCGAGAAATGTGAGGCGATCGAGTTCGACGCTCGTCTCGTTGGCGACAACGGGCGTGAATTTCTTGGTGTTATCGCGGCTGAACTTGGTGAGCAGCACGCCGGTATCGATGGGGTCATGAAAGATAAGGCGTGTCCTTCGATCTCTCGATCCAAAGTCGCCCTTTCCAAGGAACAGCAGCGCGACATTGAGATTGTCGCTGTTCCAGTAGCGGACGCTGCGCGTCGGAGTCACCGTCTTGCTGTGCCACGCCGCGGTGATCTTCATTTCCGCCGGCGGCTTGTTGGGACGGCCAGCCGCCGGCTGCAGTCCAGCCCAGCCGTTCTGGAATCTGATCACGCAATCATCCGATGTGAGAACCCAATATTGATTGAGAAGCGTGCCGACGCAGCCGGGCAGATCGGTGGCGAGGAGGACGAGGCCGATTTCTTCCTGCTCCGCGATACTGGCGGCGGGCCGGTCGGCTTCGTTGTAGGCCTCAGCTTCGCTCGGCCTACCGACGGTCAGCGCGCAAACCGCTGCGCACAACCCGAGAACAAACGGTCCCCGAGTCCGGTGTTGGATGCTCATGCATGCAGCTCCTCGTGTTCAGCCGCCCGCGTTATGGCTGGCCGCTTCCGCGTTCTCCTGTCGAACCATATCGCGGACGGCCGGCGTAACACACACGAAATCGCCACTGAAGGCTTCGCGCCAGACATAGCCCGAGATGCAGGTGTTCGGCCCATGGGCGCCGGCGGGATCGACAAGGCTCGCCGCCGCCGCGTTTTCCTGTGCGGTGCGGTCGCGCGCCGCGGGCGTGACGCAAACGAGGTCGGTCGCCCGCGCCAATCGATGCACATAGCCCGTCATGCAGGCGCCGGCTGATGCGGCGCTCGCGCCGGCGACCATCGCATCGGCGTACGCGCTCGGCGATTTCGTCGCGACGCCGCTGTCCTTGACGATCAGGTCCTTGTACGCGCCGGGCGACTTGGTCACGACGCCGCGGTCGGGATCGGCGACCACGTCTTCGAAATCATGCGCCCGCTCGACAAGGATTCCGTCCGCCTTCGGCGCCTTGCAGGTTATATAGCGGAAGCTGTCGCATCCCGTGTCCTCGCATCGCTCGCCCGTCGTGATGATCATCGTGTCGCCGATGTCGGAGAGAATCTTGTAGGATGAGACGATCGGCATGCCGCCGTTCATCAGTTTACAGAACGCCTCGGCCGCGGGCTTTCCACACGCCTCGCCCCAGCGCAGACAGTAGTCGAGGCGGTGCGGCTGGTTCAGGACGCCCGCGAGCGTCGGGTCGCGATACGTCACTGAATCCTGCGAGTTCTCAACCGTCATCTTCGGCGGCGGCGGCGGCGCCGGAATCGCCGCAGTCTTGATCGAAACCGCGGGCGACCATGGGCCGCAGGAGCTCCCGAGAATCGTCCGTGAGCATCCTTTGAGCAGGATTCTGTAGGGCGTATCAGGCGTGAGGCTGCGAAACGTATATGCGGCGTTCGCCCGGCTCTGCAGATCGCGCTGATCGCTGCCTCCGGCCGCGAATTCGAGGCGCGCAAGGATCTTGGAGTATTGTCCTATCGCGCCCCAGGATACGGTCAGCGAGTCCGTCGTAACGCTGACATCCGTGATGATCGGCGGATCCATGCTGGCCGGCGGCGGCGGCGGCGGCATCGTGGTCGCGTGCACCCACGGCGAACATACGGGGTCGTTCTCGGTCGAATAGTACGCGCATGCCCTGTAGGCGTAGGTCGTGCTTGGCGTCAGATAGCTGTCCGTCCACTGACCATTTGGCGAATAGGAGGATATTTGCGCGGCCGGCTCCTGTCGCTGGATGACGTAGCCGACGACGCCCTCGAGCCCGGAATGATAATAGTTGACCGTGATCCATCCAGGCGCGTTCGCCTGGACCGTGATCGTCGGCGTCTCCGCCGCAGATGCGGCGCCCAGTAGCGCGAGCGCGGCCGCCACTACCTTCACCGGGCCATGAGATTTCATGATGTGCTCTCCTAACTTTGCGCCTCTGTCCCGACCGGCTTTCAGCCGCCCGCGCGATGGCTCGCCGCCTCGGCGTTTTCCTGTCGGACGATGTCGCGTACGGCGGTCGTGACGCAGACGACATCGCCGTCGAAGGCTTCGCGCCAGACATAGCCCGAGGTGCAGGTGTTCGGCCCGTACGCGCCGGCTGGATCGACAAGGCCCGCCGCCGCCGCATTTTCTTGCGCGGTGCGGTCGCGGGCTTCGGGTGTGACGCAGACGAGATCTTCGGGACGCGCCGCGCGCCAGACGAAGCCGGACTTGCAGCTCGCCGTCGGAGCAGCGAGCGAAGGTCCGGCGGCGAACATGACGTCCCGCTTCACAACGGCGACGGCGCCATCGGCGGGCTTGACCGCCGCATCGGCGTTCGGAGCGGTTTCTTCGACTGGCGAAGGAGCGCCAAATGGCGAAGGCCCCGTCGATTGTTCGGGCACGAGAACGCCATCGCCATGCGTCCCCGCCGCCTCAATGTAGGGACTCTTTGATTTGGGCGCGACGCCGGTGCCCCGCGCGACGTAGATGTCGCGGGCGCCGGCCGGCGGCGCTGCGGCGACGTCGGCGCCGCGCGACCGATAGATATCGCGCGAGCCGGCCGGCGGCGCGGCGGCGATCAGCGGCGGCGCCTCGGCCATGCGACGATGGATGTCGTCGCGGAGGGTGATAAGCGGCACGCTCGTGCAATCTCTGATTGAAGTGACCCAATTCCAGTCTACGGAGCCGTCTGCCGGCGCCATGCTCGGCACCATGAAAGCGCCGCCGCATCTCGACTGCACGCTCGCAATGCTGAGAAGATTGCCGTCGCCGTCGGTGACATAGTCGGGACCGCCGCTGTCGCCGCCATTGCCGATCTGGCCGCGGTCGTTGACGGGCAGCACGATCACGGATGCGTTCGCTGTGCTCGGCGCAAACACGGCGGTTCGGTAGCCGCAATTGGTTTGGGCCGGCTGCGCCGGCGGCCCCGCCTGCGCATAGGCGCAGATGCCCCGCCCGAACTTGGTCAGCGTCATGCTGGTGTCGACGTCGTTATGATAGATGAGCTTGCGATCCACGGGTCCGAGATCGCCCGCGCCGAGAAAGACCAAGGCGACGTCGAGCCCGTTGCTGTTAAAGTAACGGACATAGCGCGTCGGCGTGGCGGTCTTGCTGGTCCAGGTCGCCGTGACCCGCGCATTGGCGAATGGCGCATCCGGCGAGCCGAAAATCTTCGGATTCGAGGCGACACAGTGATTGGCGGTCAGCACCCAATAGCGGTTGATCAGCGTTCCGCTGCATCCGCCGCCGACTGTCACCAGGCCGAGCTGGCGCTGGCGTTTGATGCTGACCGTTTCGTCCGAAATAAGGGGGTCCTGGCGCGTGCCAATTCCCTGCGTCTCAAGACGCGGTTGCACCATCGGTTCGGCCAATGCCGAAGCGCACCAAAGCGCGCTGATGAGCCCGACGCCGGCGGAGCCTGCGCTGAGTTTCGTCTTCATGTTCATTCCTCCTGATGGCCGAAGTCCGGGTTGTTCTCGCCTGAGCTTCGTCACGGCACTTTCCGAATGAGGTCCGACGGTTTTTTGGTCTCGACCATCGGCTCTGGCTTTTTGGGCTTGACGGGAACGCCGCAAACGAGGCGACCGGCGGCGCACAGCACGGCGTCTGGCGGAGGACCGCAGATCAGGCCGAACGAGTCGACAAAGAGTCCCGAGCGGCCGTGAATTCCCGTCGCAAACTCGCCGGACGGACATGCGGTCTCCGGCTGGCCCGGCCAACGGCGGTACATGTTTGCCAGCGGCGAACTGGATCCGAACGCTCGCGGCACGCGCTGCGCAGGTTCAATCTCCGGCGGCGTGCAATTGAACTCGATCGAATGAACGAGGACGCCGTCGTCCCAATCAGAAAATCTCGGCGTGTAGGGGCCTGAGATGATCCAGCCGGCCGGGCAGTTCGCGGAGATCTCTTCGCCGCCGGCGGACCGGCCGATCATCTGGTCGGCCAGCGCCGCAGGTTCGCCGAGTCTCTTTTCGCGGGCGCGCCAGGGCGAGCAGACGATCGCCATTTGATCGATCCAGGCGCCGGCCCGCCCGCTGAACCCGGTCAGGTACGAGTCCGGCGCGCAGATCACGTCATAAGGAGCGCCGCCGACCGCGCCATAGCCTTCTTCCGGCACTTTGGTCGCGCTCGCCGGAGCGACCAATAAGCAGGCGGCCGAGACGATCGCCGCGAATGCCGGCGACTGCACTTCGCGAAACGGAGACATCGTTTCCCAGGCGCTCTTGCTTCAGCCTGAGCGTGCGAGGAACGGCCGCCGCCTTCATCGGGGCGGGTACCTATTTTTCGGAGAATGGCTACCTATTTTTCGAGAGTCGCAGTCTCGCCGGCGACCACCAGCCAGGGCTGACTGCGCACCCGCAGCATGGCCTCCATCCTATTTGTTGCGTTGAGCTTGGAGAGCACCGCCGAAACATGGTGTTCGACTGTGCGGGGGGAGCGGAAGAGACGCGTCGCAATTTCTCGGTTCCCGACGCCCTGAGAGATCAGATCAAGGACCTCGCATTCGCGTCTGGTAAGTCCCATGGGATGCGCTCGCGCCGCTGAATAGGGCCCGCGCCGCTGTCTGGGCAGCAGATCGGCGGCGCCGAGGCGATGCGCCGCGTCGCGGGCGCGGCGGGCGGCCGGGCGCGCGCCGATTCCGTCAAGCAGCGTCACGGCGCGGGCCAAAGCCGGGCCGGCGTCCTCCCCCGTCGTCTGGATCAACGCGAGCCCGGCCTCGTAGGGAAGCCCGAGCCGTTCCCATTCATCCGCGGCCGCGCCAATATCTCCGCTCAATTCTGCGGCGCGCGGGCTCGGGAGGTCGACGGCCGGCAGGCGGCCTGGAACTCCGATGCGGCGGCGCCAGGTCGCCAATTCGCCAAGCTCCCACGGGTCGAAATTGCCGACGTCCATCGCCTCGAGCTCATTAAGCCGTTGGCGGGCCTGCCGCGCGTCGTCGGCGAGCCACGCCGATTCGACCAACGCGAACCGAAGGGGGGCGATGTTTTGCGCCTCGCCCGTCGCGATCGCCTGATCCAAAGCCTGTCGCAGCAGGTCGGGCCCATCCGTCTCGCCCAAACGCATCCGGACCTTGGCGAGCACAGTCAGCGCCGGAAGGCGCATCACCAGGGTCAGGCGGTCAAGCGCGAGGACGCCTCGCGCGATCGTTTCGGCTTCTCTTAAGCGCCCCTGCTCCATGCGCAATTGAGCCTGGCGGCCGACCAGGTAATGCGTCCACGAGTCGAGATCGTGGCGCGTGTCGAAAGCGATGCCTTCGGCCGTCATTCGCTCGGCGAGCGCGAAGTCCTTGAAGACCACTCCGTACTCGGAGAGATTTGTATAGGCGCGCGCCGCGTGTTCGTGAAAGCCCTTGGCCAGCGACAGCGAGAGGCTCTCCTCGAGCAATTCGCGCCCCTTCGTCCGGCCTGAAAACAGGAGCGCCGTGCCGACATTATTGAGCGCATGGGCGCGCGTATCGTCCTCGCCGAGTTCGCCGGCGAGCGCAATCGCGCGGCGGCCCCAATCGATCGCTTCGTCCATGCGGTCGTGCAGCATATGGAGCTGGGAGCGCAGGCTGTACGCCATCGCGAGCTCCGGGCCGCGCGGCAGAGCCTCGAGCACTGCGACCGCTTCGTCCGCGAAGCGGCCAGCCGGCTCGGCCTCGCCGCGATACCAATGGAGCCGCGACAGCCAGCGCAGATTGTGGCCGACCTTGTCGATTCGTCCCTCGCTCCGCCATAGCTCGATTGCGCGCTGTCGCGCGGCGATGACCTTGTCGTCTATGCCGAGGAGCCCGGCTTCATAGGCCCAATTCTCTTCAAGCTCGGCGGCGAGCGCGGGCTCGGCCGCCGCAACGAAACGCAAGGCAGTCGCAAGGTGCGACGCGGCTTCGCGATGGGCCCCGAGCCGCGCCGCTTGTCTGGCCGCTTCCGGCGCGTACTCAAGCACGCGCTCGGCGTCTTCGGCGCCGGCCGCATGGAAGGCGAGGTTTGAGAGAGCGGCAGCATCGGGAGTCCGGGAGCGCTTTGAAATCGCGGCTTCAAAGCGTCCGTGGAGGCGCTGTTGTTCGACCTTGGGAACGCGCGCGCGCACGGCCTGTCGCCCGAGTTCGTGGCGGAACCTGTACCCGGAGTCGTCCTCCTGGAGAAATCCGTGCCGCACACAGGCTTCCGCCCGATTGCGTGCATCGGGCCCGATCAACGCATCCAATAGCGGGCGTTCGACAGCGCCTGGCGCGACGCTGATCGTTTCAAGCAGTTCGCGCTCACGCGGGTCGAGGCGCGACATGCGCGCCCAGACAGCGTCCTTGATCGACGCCGGAAGCGCCGCGTCCGGGCGTTCGCTCGCCAAAACCTCGGCGACAAAAAAGGGGTTGCCGGCGGTGATCCGATGGAGGCCGGGAATCTGGCGTCCCGCCGCTTCGGCGAGTGCTGCGACTCCATTCGGGCTCAAGGGGTCGAGCGTGATGCGCGCGACCGCATTGGCGGGGAGATCCCCAAACACCTGCGAGAGGGCATCGCTGACCTCATCGGTGCGAAATGTGAGGATGATCAGCGCCGGAAGCACGGCGATGCGTCGTCCAAGATATTTGATGAGATCGAGCGTGCTGTGGTCGGCCCAATGGATGTCCTCGAAGATCAGGATTTTCGGCGGAGGAGCATCGCTCAAGGCGTTGATGAGCGAGGGAAAGATGAACGACGGCGCGACGCCGCGCGCGAAGAGATCGGCGATCTTGAGATCGAGCGCGAACGCCATGTCCTGGACCGGACCCAAGGGCCGCGGCGTGAACAGAGCTTCGCACCCGCCGCGGAACACGCGAAATTTCGGATCGAGCCCGTGCGCGAAGGCCTCGACGAGGGATGTCTTGCCGATACCGGCTTCGCCCGCCACGAGCACGACGCGCCCTTGGCCCCGCTCCGCGCCCTCGGCGAGGTTCACGAGCGTGCGCAGCGAATCCTCTCGCTCGACCAGCATGCTTCTGCGCTATCCGACGAATCTGGGCGTATATAATGCCTTCGCGCGCCTCATCGAGGCAATTGCGTCAAGCGCGGGCGGACCTCGTCGCGCCGCGATGGTTGATATCCAAGCGCCGATGCCGGATACAGGGTCGATCTCAAAGCGCCCGTAGCTCAGCTGGATAGAGCACCAGACTTCGAATCTGGGGGCCGGGAGTTCGAATCTCTCCGGGCGCGCCATCGACAGTTCATTGAACTCTCGCAGCTTTCGCGATCACCATTGTATGAGTAAAGGACTGTAGGCCAATCAGCTGCATTCGCCCCGCCGCGTTCCAGCGGCCCAAGACAATTGCGCGCGCCAGCGTTGGGTCAACTTTGCGGGAGGACGCGATGGCGAAACTCGGCGATACGGCGATCGTCGCCGGACGGTCGATGGCGGGCATCGCGGCGGCGGCGGCGTTGAGAAACCGCTTCGAGCGCGTACTCATCCTCGACAAGGATCCGGAGACAAGCGGCCCGCAGCCGCGAACCGGCGTCGGTCAAGGCAACCACCTCCACAATCTGCTCAAGGGCGGCGAAAGGGCGGTCGAAAAGCTGCTGCCCGGCGCCCGCGCCAAGCTCATGGCGATGGGCGCCGTCGCCGCTCAGCAAGGCGTTGATGTGCTGGTCTATGACCACGGTCAGGAACTGCCAAAACGCGATCTGGGATACGACAATATCGTCGCGACGAGGCCGCTAATCGAGCACGCCGTATTTCAGCGCCTTCTGGAAGAAGCCGGCGTCGAGGTGCGACATGAGACGACCGCAGAAGGGCTCGTGTTCGACGGTCACCGCGTCACCGGCATTGCTGTTCAAGGAATGGGCGGCGGCCAGGATAGGCTCAGCGCCGATCTTGTCGTTGATTGCACCGGACGCATGTCGAAGGCGCCCAAGATGCTCTCTGCACAAGGTTTGGGAACCGTGCAGGAATTCAAGGTCAACATGGGTATCTCCTACACCAGCGCCTTGTTCGAGTCGCCGGGAGCGGCGCCGGGATGGGGCAAAGGCGTGACCGTGCTGCCAGCGCCGCCGGTGAAGCGCGGCGCTTTCATCGGCGCCTCGGAAGACGGCAAATGGTTGGTGTCGCTGCATACGCGCTTCGAACGACAGTTGCCGACGACGCACGAGGAAATGATCGTCTTCGCAAGCGAGATTCCAGAGACGCGGGAATTCGCGGACTTCCTCATGACGGCTAAGGCGCTGACGCCCGTGCGCAGTTATCGCAAGCCGGACGCGATCTGGCGGCGTTTCGACAAATTGGCCGCGTTCCCCGAGGGCTTCCTTGTCCTTGGCGACTCCATCGCCAGCTTTAATCCCGTATTCGGACAAGGCATGTCCGCGGCATGGCTGCAGGCCGCCGCGCTGGACGACATATTGGGCGCTCGTGCTTCCAGCGGCGGGGGCCTCGACGGCCTGGCCAAGGACTATCTGCCCCAAGCGATGGCGATCAGCCGCGAAGCCTGGAACGCCAGCACCTTGGTCGATGCGGCCTATGACGAAGTCTCTGGCGATCGGCGCCCCGGCTCCAAGCAGGGCATCGCCTATCTGCGCGCCTTGCGCACGTTGCTCGCAGCTGATGCGGAGCTTCACGCCGACTATATCGGCGTTTCGCAAATGATTACGCCTGCCTCAGAACTTATGCGCCCGGATCGGGTGACGCGCGTGATGGCGGCGATGACGGGGACGGCGGCGTCAGCGGGATTATCTGAGGGCAGATCGCGATAGAGAATCAACACTTATCGCCAGCCGCCGGTTCGCAATTGGCGCCAGCATCTGGCGCTGCTGCAGTGACGCCAGACCAAAAACCGGATCAGTCGATCATCGGCAGGAAGCGCATCAGGAGGCGGCTCATCTTGGCGGCCGACTGGGCGCCTACCGCGAGCGTTTCGGCGTGCGTGATCGGCGTAGTGGAAATGCCGGCCGCAAGATTGGTGATGAGAGAGAGGCCGACGACGCGCATGCCGGCGTGGTTCGCGGCGATCGTTTCGGGAACCGTCGACATGCCGACGGCGTCAGCTCCCATGGCGGCGAACATTGCGATCTCGGCCGGAGTCTCGAAGCTCGGGCCGGTCGTGAAGAGATAGACTCCCGACGCGAGATCGATTCCCTCCTGCCGCGCGGCGTCTGCAAGCCTCTTGCGTAATTGCGGATCATAGGCCTCGCTCATATCCGGGAACCGCGGACCGACCTCATCGTCATTTGGTCCGACAAGCGGATTGACGCCAGAATAATTGATGTGATCGGCGATCGCCATCAATGAGCCGGGGGCGAAGTTCCGGTTGAGCCCCCCGGCGGCGTTGGTGACGATCAGCGTCTTCGCGCCGAGCGCGCGATAGGTCCGGATCGGGAGTGCGATCCGCTGGACCGGATGCCCCTCATAAACATGAAGCCGCCCCTGCATGCAGGCGACGGGAACGCCCGCGGCGTCGCCGATCAGCAATCGGCCCTTGTGGCCCGCTACCGTCGAGACGGGAAAACCTGGAATGTCCTTGTAGTCGATGACGGTTTTGGCGCGGATCAGTTCGCCGAAACCGCCAAGGCCGGTGCCGAGGATCAGGCCGATTTTCGGAATTGCGCCGCCATGGCGCTGTTCGATCGCCTTCGCAGCGGCTGCAATCTCTTCGTGCATCGGCGCCTTTCCCTGCTTGAGCTCATCCCGGACGGGACTCATAGATCGCACACGGACCACCCTCTCCCGCTTGCGGGAGATGGTCGGCCCGCGTAAGCGGGCCGGGGTGAGGGGAAGCTATTTCCATCTCGCAAAATTTCGTTCGTCTCTCCCCTCACCCCGACCCCTCTCCCGCAAGCGGGAGAGGTGCAAGCCGCAGATAGGTCACTGTCAACAACTCCCTATCATGCGCCGGCGGCCGCGACGTTCGCCGCCAGGCGCGCCCTCGCGCCGTTATCGCAGAACGCTGCTTCGATCGCGTTTCGCGTGAAGGCGAGGAGATCGGCGCGTGCAAACCGATGCGCGGCCGCGTTGCGCTCATATTCGTCAGCGACGTCGGCGCCGAAGAACGCCGGATCGTCGGAATTGAGCGTAACTCTTAGTCCCGCGGCGACGAGGCGCGGCAATGGATGGCTGGCGATGGACGGGTAGAGGCCGATCGCGACGTTTGACGTTGGGCAAACCTCGAGAGTGAGCCCCCGATCCCTGATTTCGGCGACGAGATCTGCGTCTTCGAGGGCGCGAACGCCATGTCCGATGCGCGATATTCCGAGCAGCGAAATCGCCTCGCGGACGCTGTCGGGCCCGAGAATCTCACCGGCATGCGCGGTCAATCCGAGGCCGCAATCGCCGGCGATGACAAATGCGCGGTGGAAGTCGGCGGTCGCGCCGGAAGCCTCGTCGCCGGCCATTCCGAAGGCGGTGACGAATGGGTGGGGATGATCGCGCGCGGACTTCGCCACGGAGAGCGCGTGCTCCGCGCCATAATGGCGCACGCAAGTGACTATGATGCGCCCGAAGATTCCCTTCTCATCTTGCGCCGTCGCCATGGCGCTTGCGACGGCGTCGATCAGCGCGGCGTAAGAGACGCCGAAGCGCCCCGCATGCGCCGGCGACAGAATCACTTCGCCGTAGATCATTCCCTTCGCCGCCATACGACGGTAGTGCGCAAGCGTGATGTCGAAATAGTCTTCGGGCGTGCGGATCGCCTCGCTCACGGCGTCGTAGACTTTGAGAAATTCTCCGAACGTCCGCCATTGATAGGCGCCGCGCTCGTCAAATGCGCCGGAGATGTCGACGAAGTTGCGCGCCGCCAGGCGCCGCGCCTCGCTCGGGTCGACTGTCGCCTCGAGGTGGCAATGCAGCTCCGCAATCGGCAAATTCTTGAGAAGATCGCTGGTCAAGGCGCCCGCCATCGGCGCTGGTGAGAAGGGCGGAGCATGTTCATCGGGCCCTCATCAGTCGCCGTAGGGCAACCAGATGTTCTTGACCTCGCAGGCGCGGCGCAGAAACTCGCGACCCTCGCCGGTTTTCGCCGACATCCAGTCCCGGCTCCTGCCTGCGCTCGTCCAGGTGCGCTTGAGATTGTCGGCTGACAGCGCCTCGACGAGCTTGCCCTCGTCGGCCGGCCCGAAATGCCAGACCGCATCCACCTGGGCGTGATCTGCGAGCGTCCTGGTCAAGGTCGCGCGTTCGCCGGTGACGATGTTGATGACGCCCGAGGGCACGTCGGAGGTTTCGAGCACCTGATAGAAGTCGGTCGCAATGAGAGCGCCGCGTTCGGACGGCACGACGACGCAGCGATTTCCCATCGCGACGACGGGCGCCCAGAGCGAGATGAAAGACAGCAACGGCGCCGCATCAGGACAAACGAGTCCGAAAATGCCGATCGGCTCATTGACAGCAAGGACGACATTGCGCTGCGGCGGGGAATGCGCGAGGCCGTCATATTTGTCCGCCCAGGCCGCGTAGGAAAAGAGCCGCGAGATCGCCGCATCGACTTCAGACTTGGCGGCCGCTTTCGTCGCTCCGGTCAGCTGGACGAGGCGCTGCGCAAACTCGCCCGCCCGCTTGCTCAGATTTTCGGCGATGAAATAGAGAATCTGGGCGCGCGCATGGCCGGTCGTCGCCCCCCAGCTTTCCGCCGCGAGGGCCGCCTCGACCGCGTCCCGAATATCCTTGCGATTCCCGAGCGCAACGCGTCCCGCATGCTTGCCGTCATGGGTCGCGACGGGCATCGTGCGTCCCCAGTCGGGACGCTTCTGCTTGCCGCCGATGAACTGCTTGGGAGTCTGGTCGATCTCGATGACGCTCGCGGCCACCTCGATTTCGGGCGCGTGCGCCACCTTCTCCGGTCTTCCCCATTCCTTGCGGAGTTTGAGATACTCATACATGCCCTCGCGTCCGCCCTCGCGGCCGAAGCCGGATTCGCGATAGCCGCCGAAGCCGCAGGCCGCGTCAAAACCGTTGGTCGTATTGATCCAAACGACGCCGGCCTTCATCTGGCTCGCAGCTTCGAGCGCACGGTTGATGTTTTCCGACCAGATCGTCGCGGCGAGGCCGTAGCGCGTGTTGTTGGCGAGCGCGATCGCTTCCTTCATCGTGCGGAAGGACATCGAAACGAGCACCGGCCCGAAAATCTCTTCCCGAGCGACGATGTTGCTGGGCGCAACATTCGTGATCAAGGTGGGCGGAAAGAAGCACCCATTCGCCGGCATCGGGATGTCCGGCGACCAGACGTCGCCGCCTTCCCTCGCCCCCTGCCCGACAAGGTTTTCAATCCGGTTGCGCTGTGTCGGGTCGACGATCGCGCCCATGTCGACGGCCTTGTCGAGCGGATCGCCGACGCGGAAGGCTTTCAGCCGCCGCTTGATCTTCTGCGTCACGGCTTCGGCGACGCTCTCCTCCACAAGGAGCCGCGAACCGGCGCAGCAGACCTGGCCCTGATTGAACCAAATAGCGTCGATCAGGCCTTCGACGGCGCCGTCAAGATCGGCGTCCTCGAAAATGATGAAGGGCGATTTTCCGCCCAGTTCGAGCGACAGCTTTTTGCCGGCGCCGGCCGTGACCTTGCGGATGATGCGGCCGACTTCGGTCGAACCGGTGAACGCGATCTTCGCGATGTCGGGATGCTCGACGATCAACGCGCCGGTCTCGCCGGCTCCGGTCACGATATTGACGACGCCGGGCGGCACTCCCGCCTCCTTGCACAATTCGGCGAAGTAAAGCGCGGTGAGGCTTGTATATTCGGCGGGTTTGAGGACGACGCAATTGCCGGCGGCGATCGCGGGCGCGATCTTCCAGGCGAGCATCAGCAGCGGGAAATTCCACGGTATGATCTGTCCGACGACGCCCACGGGTTCGTGGTCGGGAAATTCCTGTTCCATCAACTGCGCCCAGCCGGCGTGGTGATAGAAGTGGCGGGCGACGAGCGGGATGTCGATGTCGCGCGTCTCGCGAATCGGCTTGCCGTTGTCGAGGCTCTCGAGAACCGCCAGAAACCGGCTGTTCTTCTGCACGAGGCGTGCGAGCGCATAGAGATAACGCGCCCTTTGATGCCCGCCCGAAGCCGACCAGGAAGGAAATGCAGCGGCGGCGGCGGCGGCCGCGGCGTCGACATCCGCCTTGCCGCCCGCAGGGAATGCCGCGAGCCTCTCTCCGGTCGCCGGATTGAAGCTCTCGATCGTTTTCGGCTTACCTCTTCCGGCGGCGAACTCGCCGTTGATGTAGTGCTTGAACCCGCCTTTTTTGGATTTCAGCCAGTCAAGGACATAGTCGGACGGTTCGGGCGCCGGCCCGTACTCCATCGTTCGAAAGATTTCTGCGGTCTTCGACATGGCGAAGTTATCCCATCGGATGGCGGTTGGCGGCCGAATAGCGTCCGGTCGCGTGATGCTCCAGCTGACGCTCGACGTCGCCCAAGAGCCGTGAGGCCCCAAAGCGGAAGAGCTGCGGCGTCAGCCACTCATCGCCCAGTTCTTCCTTAAGCAAAATCAGATATTGCAGCGCGGTCTTCGCCTGGCTGATTCCGCCAGCCGGCTTGAATCCGACACGGGCGCCCGTCCGGCCATGGTAATCCCGGATCGTCCGCATCATGACGAGACTGACGGGCAGGGTCGCGTTGACCGATTCCATGCCGGTCGAGGTCTTCACAAAATCAGCGCCCGCCATCATGCAGACCAACGAGGCCTTGCCGACCTTGGAAATCGAACCCAGCTCTCCGGTCGCGATGATCGCCTTTAGATGCGCCGGCCCGCAGGCTTCGCGGAAGGCCTTCACCTCCTCGTAAAGCGCGCGCCAGTCGGCCCCGAGCACATGCCTGCGGCTGACCACGATGTCGATTTCGGTGGCGCCGTCGGCGACCGACATCTCGATTTCGCGGAGGCGCGTTTCGAAGGGCGACTGCCCGGCCGGAAAACCCGTCGAGACCGCCGCGATCCCGACCGGCGCGCCATTCAGCGCCTCGACGCAGGTCCTGACGAAGGCGTGGTAGACGCAGACCGCTCCGACGCGGATCGGCAAATCCTCCGCGCCGAGCGCTTCGAGAAGGTCGCTCCGAACGGGCTGCAGCGCCTTCGCGCAAAGGCGGCGCACGCGCCCCTCGGTGTCGTCGCCGGCGAGCGTCGTCAGATCCATCAAGGTGATCGCCTTGAGGAGCCAGGCCGCCTGCCAATCCTTCTTCACCGTGCGCCGGCCGGCGAGCGTCTCGACGCGCCGCTCGGCTGCGGAGAGGTTGACGCGAATCTCCTCGATCCAGTCGGGTTCGAAAGGAACGCCGGGGTTGCGCGCCTCATGATCCGGCGCCGCAGGGCGCGCGGTTCTGCGCGGTTCAAGCTCCATCACATTCGTCATAGCGGGCCTTCCCGTTCTTAATCCAGAAACGATACGCCGGCGGAGAGGGGCGCCAGTCCAAGGCGGCCGGCCAGCGACTGGCCAATGTCCGCGAACGTCTCGCGGCGGCCGATCGGACCGGGCCGCACCCGGTCGCCGAAGGCGATGATCGGAACGAATTCGCGCGTGTGGTCCGAGCCTGGCCATGTCGGATCGCAGCCATGATCGGCGGTCAGCACCGCGACATCGCCCGGGCGCAGCCTCGATTCGAGTTCGGGCAGGCGCCGGTCGAAATCCTCGAGCGCCGCCGCATAGCCCGCGACGTTGCGGCGGTGGCCGTAGAGCGTGTCGAAATCGACGAAGTTCGCAAAGATGATGGAGCCGTCGGGCGCGTTCTCGACTTCCTTCAGCCAGGCGTCGAAAATCGCCGCATTGCCGTCCGCCTTGACGGAACGCGTGACCCCGCGTCCCGCGAAGATGTCGCTGATCTTGCCGATCCCGATCACCGGCCGGCCCTCTCTCGCGTTGACGTCCAGCAGCGTGTCGCGATGCGGGGGCGTCGCGAGATCGCGCCGGTTGCCGGTGCGCCGGAAGGCGCCGCGTCGTTCACCCACAAACGGACGCGCGATCACGCGGCCGACCTCGTACTCGTCCACGAGCCTGCGCGCGGCTTCGCAGAGCGAATAGAGGCGCTGAAGCCCGAAATGCTCCTCATGCGCGGCGATCTGAAAAACGGAATCGCCGGACGTATAGACGATCGGCTTGCCGGTTCGAATGTGCTCCTCGCCAAGCTCCTCGATGATTTCGGTTCCCGAGGCGTGGCGGTCGCCGAGGACGCCCGGCAGGCGCGCCTTTTCAACAAGACCGGCGATCAGCTCAGCGGGAAAGCTCGGCGGCCCTTTCGGAAACATGCCCCAGTCGAATTCGACCGGAAGCCCCATCATCTCCCAGTGGCCGCTCGGCGTATCCTTGCCGCGGCTGCGCTCCGCCGCGAAACCGAACGCCGCGTCATAGCGAGACGGCTCCTTCAACGGGATGTCGATGTCCGTCGCGTCTCGCGCCAGCCGACCAAGACCGAGGCGCATCAGGTTCGGAATGTCGAGCGGGCCTTTGCGCAAACGCAGCTCGTCAGCGCGCCCTTCAGCGCAGGCGCGCGCGATGTGGCCGAATGTGTTGGCGCCCACATCGCCGAATCTTTCCGCGTCCTCCGCGGCGCCGACGCCGAAGGAGTCCAGAACCCCAATGATTGCGCGCGCCAAGGTTTTGCACCTGTCTTACGGAAAAGCGGCGCCGAGCAAAGGAGGCCGCTGCTGATTTCCGTGCGTGAGGCGAAAGGCTAGCAAATTGACCGAACGGAATACAGCCGCCGAATGCGCCGCCTGCCGTCCCGATAGCGTTTGACGGCTCTCAGGACTTCAGCCTGAACGCCATCGGCAGGATTTCGGCCACGCGGTAGCTGGCGACCCCGCCCTTTTCGTCAATGAGCAGAACTCTCGTTTCATCCCCGGCGAACTCCGAAATCGCCTGTCGGCAGCCGCCGCAGGGCGTGCATGGTTCGACCTCCGCGCCGCCGCCGAGGATCGCTATACGGACGATCGTCTTTGCCCCTTGCGAAACCATGGCGCTGATCGCCGAAGCCTCGGCGCAGACCCCCAGCGGATAGGCCGCGTTCTCGACATTGCAGCCGACATGAATTCGCCCGCGCTCGTCGAGGATCGCCGCGCCAACCTTGAACCTCGAATAGGGCGCATACGCCCGTTCCCGCACCGCTCTCGCGTGATCGACCAATTCCGCGTCGCTGATCATTTAAGGTTCCGGGTTCCGACGGCGCGCTGCGCCGGGATGCGATCCATAGCACGCGGCTATTCGTAGATCAGCGGGCGCGGTTGCGGCCGCGTCGGCGAAATCGTGGAGGCGCGTCTATATTCCTCGACGGCGCGCGCCAGATCGTCTTCGTTCGCCGCGTGCGCGACAGCGAGCGGCCGGCGCGCGTCGATCCATTCGCCCGTCGCAACGATGTCCGCAAACCCGGTCGAGAGGTCCAGCCTGTCGTCGAGGCGCGCGCGCCCGCCCTTGAGGCCGATGACCGCCATGCCGACGCGCCGCGCATCGACCGCGGCGAGGTATCCGTCCTGCGCGGCGAATACCGGCGCCGAGCGTTTCGCTGTCGGCAAATAGCGGTCATGGCCTTCGAGAAAATCTCTCGGGCCGCCGAGCGCGGCGATCATGCGCCCGAAGGTTTCCGCGGCCCGCCCCGACGTTATCGCGTCCTCGACGCGTCTTGCCGCGGCTGCGCCATCCCGCTCGATCCCCGTCATCATGAGGAGTTCGGAGCAGAGGGCCCGGGTGACGGCGTCGAGGCGCGGCTCGCGATCGCCGTTCATCAGAAAAGCGATGACCTCACGAATCTCGAGCGCGTTGCCGGCGGTCCGCCCGAGCGGCTCCGACATGTCGGTGATAAGCGCGCGCGTCTTGAGGCCGATCTCTTCGCCGGTCGCGACGATCCGGTCCGCGAGGGCCTTAGATGCGTCGAGAGATGTCATGAAGGCGCCGCCGCCGGTCTTCACGTCCATGACGAGAGCCGAGAGTCCGGCTGCGACCTTCTTCGAGAGAATCGAGGCGGTGATGAGCGGGATCGACTCGACCGTCGCGGTGACGTCGCGGATGGCGTAGAGGCGCCGATCCGCGGGCGCGAGGCGGTCGGTCTGGCCGATGATCGCGCAGCCGACCGATTTCACGGTCCGCTTCAGGAGCGCGACGTCGGGTTTGACGACATAGCCCGGAATGCTCTCGATTTTGTCGAGTGTGCCGCCGCTGTGGCCAAGGGCGCGCCCAGAAATCATCGGCACGAAGACGCCGCAGGCGGCGAGGATCGGCGCCAGCGCGAAACTCACCTTGTCCCCGACGCCGCCGGTCGAGTGCTTGTCCGCGACCGGTCCCGGCAAGTTCTCCCCCGACCAGTCGAGCACCTCGCCGGAGTGCGCCAGCGCGCGCGTCAGCGCGCCGGTCTCCGCGGCGGACATGGACCGGAAGAAGATCGCCATGGCCATCGCCGCGACCTGTTCGGCGGGAATGGACTCGTCGGCGAGCCCGGCGGCGAACTGGCCGATCTCGTCCGGCGAAAGTTCGCCGCCGTCGCGCTTCCTGGCGATGATTTCCTTGGCGTTCACGGGTCAAGGCCAATGTGGTGCTGCAGAAAGGAACTCGAGAATACGACTTAACGACTAACCTAATTCGCCTCACGCGCGGCGAGCAGCTGGCGCGTCCATTCGAGGGCGTCGCCGACGACTGAGCCGTGGCCGGGGATGATGAGGCGGCGCTGGGGATAGCGCTCGATGAGGCGGGCGATGGACGCCGGATAGGCGTTCACGTCGGCATCGGCGAGAGAGCCGATCTGGTTGTCCGATGTCGCACGCAGCAAGCAGCCGCCGAAAAGGACGCCGCTCTCGGCGTGCCAGACGGTGATGTTATCGCGCGCGTGTCCGGCGCCGGGATAGAAGAGTTCGACAGGGCCGAGAGTTACGGCCTCTTTTTCCAGTCCGCGCACGGGTGCGGGAACAGGATGTCCGTACGCTTGGGCGAGGCCGACGCTGTACGGATGGGCGAATACAGGAACGTTGGCTGCTCGCATCGCTTCGATGCCGCCCGCGCGATCGTTGTGAAAATGCGTGGCGATAGCTTGCACGGCCGGCTCGCCCGCGACGCGCGCCGCTATCTGGAGCAACAGCGCGCCTTGTTCGCGGTTGTTGCCCGTATCGACGATGGTTGGGCCGGGGTCGCCGGCGATGATAAGGCCGTTGCAGGGCACCCAGCCGAAACCTCCGCCGGCGTCGAACGTGAAGCACGTGATCCACACCTTCGGCGCGAGGCTCTTGACCCATACTGTTGGGCTCATGCGCTCCATGCCTTCCACGGGCAATTGCAAGAAGTCGGGCGCTCCGTTAGCGGCGTAAGCGGGGATCGCGGCGCCGGCGAGGAGCGCGGCGAGGACGGTGCGCCGCGAGAAGTGCGATGGCCTTTTCATCGAGTCTCGCTAGATCGGAGTATCGCCGCTGGCAATGCGTCACCATGATGGCGCGGCGGGAGAGCAGATGATGGACCGGGCGGCGGCCTCCAGCCGCTGAGGGCGATCCGCCCGATTTCCGTTCGCGCCGCGATGCGCTAGAGCGGCGAGGCGTCGGTCGGCTTGAGCGGTTCGAGCTTTAGAGCGAAGAGGGAAACACTGCGCCCTGGGTCAGCTCAGCGCTGGCGTGGAGCGCCGAGACCGCCGGCGCAGGAGAGGAGCAAGGCATGGCGAAGCGCGATCTGAGCGCGCAAGGCCGGCGGGACCCGGATCCGTCCGCGAGCGATGTCGGGGCCTCCCCCCCGACACTTCCAGCGGAGGATGCCGGACTTGCAAGAGAGGTCGCCGATGCGCCCGCCGCTCCGGAAACGTCGGGCGCCGAGGGCGGGTCGTCGCCGCCGGCCATGCGCGGCGCGGATTCGCTCGAAGCCCTTGAGCAAGCGCTGCTCGAAGGCGCCTTTGCGCCGCACGAGGACAACCTCGCAGACCGTATGCGGATTCGCGAGCTGGCGCGCGCCGCCGCGCGCGACCGCGCCGAGACGGCGATTCGCCGCCCGGAAGAGGCCGCCGCCGCCATCCGCGACGCCGCCTTTCTCGACGTCCAGAATGTCCGCCATCTCACGATGCTCGCGCGGTCCGCGCTCGACGGCGGAGACGCGGCCCTGGCGCGCGCCGCCGCGCGCCGCGCCGTCCTCATCGAGCCGCAGTCGATGAACGCGCATGGCTTTCTTGCAGAAGCGCTGATCGCCTGCGGTGAAACGGAGGCCGGAAAGCGCCATCTCGCCGCCTCGATCTTCCTCGGGTCCGATGATCCCGAGGAAGCGAGCAAAGCGGTCGCCGACTGCCATGCCCGCTTCGTCGCGCTCGATCCCCATGGGCGTCACGGACTTGAAGATGTCGCAGACGCTCTGGTCGCACATGGCGCCAAGCCAAGAGCCGTCGCCGCGTTCATGAACGGCGCAGCCTGGTCCCAGGCGCCCGAGCTCGCGGAGACGCTTCTCAGTTTGTGCGCAGGCGGCGTCGCGCGGCGCGAGACTGCGCCGAGCCCGGCGCCGCTGACGCTGATTTCGCAGGTCCAGCGCTCGGGCGGCTCATTGCTTGCGCAATTATTCGACGGCCATCCGGAGGTCTTCGCGCATCCGCACGAATTGCAGTTCGGGCGGCCGAACAAATGGGATTGGCCGGCGGTCGACATTGGAGAAGGCGACCTTCGGCTGCTTGCGGGGCTCTTTGAGCTTCGGCTTCTGAAATTCGCTCTGCGCGGATATACGAAAGCCGACGGCAACAAGGCGGCGTCGGACGACACGCGGCCGATGAGCTTTTCCCTGGAGACGCTGGTCGCCGAGTTTCGCCGCCATGCCGCCAGGCGGGTGTCGCGCCGCGACGTTCTCGACGCCTATTTCAGGGCCTTCTTCGCCGCCTGGAAGGAATGCAAGCCGACCGGCGCCGAGCATTACGTTGTCGGCTTCACCCCGCGCATGTCCTCGACCCCGGCCAGCATGGAAGGCTTCTTCGGCGATTATCCGGACGGGCGTCTCATCAGCTGCATCCGCGATCCGGCGACATGGTACGCTTCGAGCTCTCGCCACGACCCCGAATACGCATCGCTAACCGACGCGCTGCCGCATTGGACGGGGTCGACGCAGGCCGCGCTGAAATTCGCGCGCGAGCGCCCGGACGCGACGCACCTCCTTACTTACGAAGACCTCGTGAGGGACACTCCGACGGTCATGAACCGCATCGCCGACTGGCTCGGGATCAAGCGCCGCGAGTCGCTTTATGTCCCGACCTATGCCGGCCAGGCGATCATGCCGAATTCCTCCTTCGTGGTCGCAGAGTTCGGCGTGCATGCGAAGTCGCTCGACGCCGGCGCTGCCCTCGACGAAGAGGCGGTCGCGCGCATCCGCAAGGAAGCGACGCCGCTCTACGAGGAAGCTGTCGCGGCGATCCGTACGCAGAACAAGCGACTTGACGGCGAAACGCCGCAGTAATGCCAACTTGCATGGATCGGAACTCATTGGGAACCGAGCGCGGTCTCCCTTCTCCCCATCGGGGAGAAGGTGGCGCGCAGCGCCGGATGAGGGGGAAGAGCAGGGGAATAGCTGATCAGACCTTCCCCCTCACCCGGATTTGCTGCGCAAATCCGACCTCTCCCAAAGGGAGAGGTGGACCTCGCATGCGGCGCATGAGTCGAGGTCAAAGTCCGCGAGGCCGGAATAGCGCGAGGAGCCCCGCCGCGATCACGATGAGATAGACAAGGCCGATGACCCGGCCAGGCAAGGCCAGGAAGCCCGGCAGAGTCGTTCCCTTGAGAAAGCGGACGCGGATGAGCCAGAACAGCATGAAGGCCAGAGGCGCCAGTGCGATCGGAGCGAGAACGCCCGATTCGCGCATGAAGTCCGGATGGCGGTCGGCCTGGCCGATGAAGAACGAGGCACCGGCGAAGACCAGCGCAAAGCACATGCGCCAGAGGTGGCGGGCGATGCGCGGGGCCCAGGCGATCGTGCTGCGCAGAACGACGTTCAGATCGAGCGCGGAGGCGAAACCGGCGACCCCCGCGAAGACATAGTGGAACGACGCCGGATATCCGTCGAGGAGGCCGTCCGGCCTCGCCGCCGCTTGAAGCCCGAACACGACATAGGCGACGGCGAGACTTGCCGCGAGCGCCAGCGCGACAGCTTCGAGGCCGGATGCGCTTCGCTCTTCGCGTTTGGCGCTTCGCCATGCTGTGGCGACAAAATAAGCGGCGAGGATCGGCGTCAAAAATCCGACGCGCGATTCCGAGATGAGCGGGCCGCTCGCTCCCACCACCAGCATCGATATGAGAAAGACGAGGCCGGCGGTCCGGTGCGCACGCTCGCCCTTGCGGAAGAGAAGCGCCGAAGCGCCCGCCAGCAATGCAACGACGCCGCCCGTGATGTGAATCGCTCGCACCGGCGCGTAGGCCGCTTCGAAGAACGGCGCGAGCGGACCGCCCTGCGCCCACAGCTCAACGACCGCTTCGCCCGCCATCGGCCGCCCCTCTTGCAGCCCGAACGGCTCATCCTATGCGACGGGGCGCACCGTAGTCCATCGTCCGCGCGCGTGTGATGCGCCGAACGCCTCAGGACTCGCGCTGGGGCGATGTCAGGACCTGGGCCTGGAGTCAGGGCCGTCCGCGAAAGCTTCCTCTTCGAGATCGCGCGCCCGCGACTTGTAATCGGCAAGGCTCGCTTCCGCGCCGACGCGCCCGTCGCGCGCGCTCTTGACCTGCGTACGGAGCATTTCGGTTCGCGCGTCGGCGGCCCTGATGTGCGCCCGGAGCGCGGCGATCTCGCGCCGGTTTTCTTCATCGCGCTTCCTGAGCTTCAAAACGTCCTCGCGAATGTGGGCCTTCATTTCGGCCTTAAGTTCGCCCTTCAAGAGGTCGAAGCGCTGCATGGTCTTGACCAACGCCTTCTCGCGCGCCTTGTGCCCGGCGTCGATGCCAGTCTTCAGACTGGAGAGCATTCGACCCTCAAGCCCGGCCAGCGCCGCCGCGTTCGCGCGCTCCGCCTTTGACTGCCGCTTCTCGAGCGCATCGAGGCGCGCGATCGCCGCCTGCTCCCCTTCGGTCCGCCGCTGCGACGCCTTGTCGGCCTGGCGCGAGACTGCTGCGAGCGCCGCCATGAGCCGCTTGTAGGCGAGTGCGCCAGCCGCAGCGCCGATCGCGCCGACGACAAGCATGATGACAAGAGCGATCCAAAGATCCGGCATCAGCGCTCCCGAAGGTCCCGACGGTCCGCAGCCTTGATGCCGCCGAACCGGGACGGATGCAAATCAGCCCGCCGCTTCCTGCGCCGTTTTCTCAGCCTCGGCCGCCGGCCGCGGCCTCCCCTTGGGCTCATCCGAAACGTAGAGCTTGAAGAGCGGAGCGATCAGCCCGTGCGCGCTTCGCCCCTCCGTCTCCACGTCCATCGTATGTTCGAGACTTGCGAGCACCAATTCGCCGAAACGATCGAGGATGCCGACGGTCAGGCGGTGCCGCCCGGTCTTCATCGGCACGCCGCGCTGGAATTCGAACACCAGCCTGCGATTGAACTCCTCGTTCGAAAACGAGACGAGAACCCGCTCTTCGACGAGGAGGAGACTGTCCGGCGCCTCGATGCGAATGAACGCGAGGCCCTCCTCGATCCCGTCGGCGGCGAAGACGCTGAAGATCACGCGCAGCACCTTGCGCGGATTGACGACCGGCATCTCCTCGTTGCGGCCGTTGAGGATTTTGAGACCCCAGACCTCGCACCGGTCGGATTTAGTCTCCTGCGTCGGCCTGCGCATGTGCCGTTGGATCTTGCGCGCCGTGTAGGCCGCCATCAGGTCGCCATAGTACTGGATGGCGCCGGCGGTCGGTCCGTTGAACTTGATCTCGCCCTGCTCAAGCACAATAGTCCGTGAGCAGAGCGTGCTGATCGCCTGCATGTTGTGCGAGACGAGGACGAGAGTCTTGCCTGAGTCCCTTAGCTCCTCCATCTTCGCCGTGCAGCGATTGCGGAACGCCACGTCGCCGACCGCGAGCACCTCGTCTATGAGAACGATGTCGGCGTCGGCGTGCACGGCGACCGCGAATCCGAGACGCCCCGGCATGCCGCTCGAATAGGTCCTGACCGGCCGGTCGAAATGGTCTCCGAGGTCGCAGAACTCCTCGATTTCGGCCATCCGCGCTTCGATCGTCTTCTTGCCGACATTCATGATGGCGGCGAGGAGTTGGACGTTTTCCCGGCCCGAGAAACGCGGATTCATGCCGGCGTTGAGTTCGATCATCGGGAAAAGACGCCCGCTGACTCTCATCTTCCCTTCATTGGGCTTCGACACTCCGGAAATGACCTTCAGGAGCGTGCTCTTGCCGGCGCCGTTGCGGCCGATCACGCCAAGAAGCTCGCCCTTCTTCACCTGCAGGGTCACGCCCTTGAGCGCCGGGCGATCGGAGATCCGGCGGAAGGCCCCGCGCTTTCCCTGCAAGAACTTCAGGAGGTTCGGGCCGGAAAAATCGTAAGGGATCCCGTAGAACTTCGTGATGTCGGCGAGCGATATGACAGGGTTCGATTCGGGCGGCGAAATCAGCATCAGAAGAAATCCGCAAAATAACGCGACACGCGGTGATAGACCCACAAAGACAGCGGCAACGCGACGGCGATCATCGCGAAAGTCGGAATAAACAGCAACCAGTCCGGCTCCTGACGGAGGAGAAGCGCCGAGCGCGCGCCTTCGAGCGGTCCGACCATCGGGTTTAAGGCGTAGATCGCCCGGTAGTTCTCCGGCACCGAACTCAAGGGATAAAGAATCGGCGAAAGGAATAGGCCGGCCTGAAGGAGGAAGGGCAAAGCGAGCATCAGGTCGTTTTTGAAGACGCTGATGGTGGCGATCGGCAGCGCGAGCGCGAAGGCGGCGGCCGCGGTGATCAGAGCGATCGGGATGAGATAGAGCGCATGCCAGTCGACCGGATAATCGAAATAGACGACGAGCGCAGCCAAGGGGATCATGGCGAAGGCGAATTCCGACAGGCTGATGGTCAGTCCCGAGAGCGGGAAGACGATTCGCGGCGTCGGCATTTTCCGTATGATGCCGGCGTTCCTGATGATGCTCGGCGTCGTCCCCTGCATGACCGACACGAAGAGCAGCCAGAGCGCGACGCCGGTGAAGCTGAAGAGGGGATAGGGCGCGCCTTCGCTCGGCAGCCGCATGATCCCTTTCAGCAGCGAAAAGACCATCATGAAGAGGGTCGGCTTCAGAATCGCCCAGACGATCCCGAACGCCGCGTCGCGATACTGGGCGGTCAGGTCGCGCTTGGCCAAAGCGAAGATCAGGGAGGCCATGTAGCCGAAATCGGCCGATGCGGACTTGGGCATGGGTGCTGGAGTCTTTGCGCGCTGGCGCTCCATACCGTCTCGGTGCCCGATTGTCAGCCATGGTGCCGCTTGCTTTCGGCCGTGGAGCTTTTCATGGTTGCGTCATGCGCGAGGCGGTTTCTCCTTGCGCGGCTGGGGCTCACTTGGCGCATCTTGACCGTCGCATTTGGCTGAAGGCCGTGCTTGGCGCGGCGGGCGCTTTCGCCGCCGGTCGCGCGGCCGGCCAAAATCCCGCAGCCCCGACCCGACCCGCCCCCCTCGGACCCGTCTACAAATCCGCCGAGTCGGCCCCGCCGGACGCCTATCTCGACGGATCGCCGCATCCTTATTACGGCAGCGAGAATCCCTGGGACCGGCGCTTCTTCGACAAGAACGACGGGTCGCAGGAGTTCTATGACCGGCGCGCGCCCGGCCTCATCCTCGACATTCTCGAAGGGCGAATTGACGCGGCCGAAGCGCATGCGCGCAAGCTTCTGGCCGCCATGCCCGACGATCTCGAAGCGATGTTTGTCCTCTGCGCGGCGAGCGCGGCGCGCGCCGATCCTTCGACGGCGCTCATCCATGTGCGTAACCTCATCGCCAAGGGCTTGCCGATCGAGCGGTTTTACGCCGGCCCGCGTCCGTTCCTCGACGCGTTGACGCAAACGCCGGACTTCCGCGCGCTCGCTCCGCCGCCGGAACTCCTGCATGGGCCGATGCTGGGCGCGATGTCGGACGCCGGGTTCTCCGTCTGGGTCCGGACGCGCCGCGAAGCGCCCTGCCGACTCGTCGTCTCGCAGAAATGGAACTTGCGCGCCGGCGGATCGTCGACGGCGGTGTCCTCTCCCGCCGAGGACTTCACCGCGAAGATCGAGATCGGCGGGCTCAAACCGTCTACGGATTATTTCTATGGCGTCTCGATCGACGGCGCCCCGGTCGCTCCAATCGCCAAGGCGCGGACGTTTCCGAGCGAGGCGGCCGCGAACGACGTACGCATCGGTTTCGGCGGATGCGCCGGGTACGCGCCGTGGAACGAGCGCATGTGGGACAGGATCGCCGCGGACGGCCTCGATCTTCTGCTGCTGCTTGGAGACAATGTCTATATTTCGCTCCCCGGAGCGCCGAACGCCGTGCACGATTACGTCTACTACCGGCGCCAAAGCAGGCCCGAATTCCGTCGCCTCATCGCCGAGACCCCGATCGCGGCGGTCTGGGACGACCATGACTGCGCCATAGACGATTGCTGGCTCGGCCCTTATCGCGACCGCCCCGCGTGGAAACCCGCGATGGTCCGTCACTTCCAGCGGCAATGGTGCAACGGAGCGACCGGCGCGCCCGGTTGGCCGGGACATTGGCGAAAATTGCGCGTTGGTCGGGTCGAGGTCTTCCTGCTCGACGGAAGAACATACCGCACCAATCCCTTCGCGCCGACGCCGACCATGCTCGGACCGCAGCAAAAGGCCTGGCTGCTCAAAGGTCTCAGGAACTCGACTGCCGCGTTCAAGATCATCGCGGCGCCCGTCGCCTGGGACGACCGTGCGAAACCCGGCACGCGCGACGGATGGAGCGGATTTCCGGACGAGCGAACGGAGATTTTCGAGCACATCAAACGCGAGCGCATCAACGGCGTGCTGCTGCTCTCATCAGACCGCCATCGCGCCGATGCATGGGTCCACCGAAGAGAGGGCGCCTACCCGCTCTACGAGTTCGCCTCGGCTCTCCTGACCCATGACTACAAGCACGAACTGCGGCCCGAGGCCGCCTTCTCCTACAACGCAAAATGCAATTACGGTCGCCTGAATTTCAGTTTGAACGACGATGCGCCGAGCGTCCTTTCGGAGTTCGTGACGATCGACGGCGAGGCGGTCTATTCAAAGCGCATCGCGCTCAAGGAAATCAGCTTCTGACGCGCCGGCCGCCGCAACCCGCAAAGCCAACTCGATGTCCAAGGCCCCGCATCCTTTCGTCGCCGCCAAATCCGAAAAAGAGCTTCTCGCCGTCAAGAGGGACGTACACGACAAACTCTGGGGCGACGTGCGCGCCCAGATCGAGGCGGCCATGGCCAAGGGCGAAACGCAATTGTCGCGCGTCCTGCGAATGGTCGAATCGGACTGGCGCCGATTGTCGGAGGAGGCCGCCGACGGCACGGCCTTCGGAGAGAAGATCTCCATTCCGCGCTCCGCCTTGATCCGCGGGCGGCAGGCCTTCCGCATGCAGACTTTATTGGACGCTTGCCGCCCGGACACTGCGCTCGTCGTCGAGCTGGGCTGCGGCTGGGGCCTCAATCTCGCCGATCTCCATCTCTCCGGCGGCCCGAGGGACGCCGCCTATGTCGGGCTTGATCTCTCTTCGGAAGGAATCGCTTGCCTCCGAATGCTGGCTCGCCTCGAGGGCGCGCCCAAGCGGCTCACGGGCGGACCGTTCAATTTCCTCCAGCCGGATTACTCCATGCTTCCGCGCGCCGGCGGCCATGCGCTGGTCTTCAGCTTCCACGCGATCGAGCAGATCAAGACCATTCCGGAAGCGGCGATCACCGGCCTCTTCGGGATCGCCGACCGCGTGACCGGAGTGCATCACGAACCGGTCGGCTGGCAAATCCGCGAGGCGCGCGGGCTCCCGCCGGCCGACTGCGGCGCCACACGCGAGAGCTCGGCGCGCTACGGCTATAACGAGAATCTCTGGAGCGTGCTTTCAGGCCTTGAGCGAACCGGACAAATCCGCGCCGTGAAGGCCGTCCCCGACATTTTCGGCCACAAGCGCAAGAACGCGTCCTCGCTCATCGTCTGGGAGCGCGCCTGATCGGGCGGGCGGCCCTTAATCTCCCCTTAATCGGTTTGGTAAAATCTTCGCGCCGGTTCGGCCTGTCTAGCGCCATGCCGCGCTGCACAAGACTCGATTCGGCCGAACGCTGTTGTAATTGAGTAACGCCGCGTCGCGCGGTTCGCCCGGCGGAGTGCTTCGGCTGGACGGGGTCGCCGGCGACGCGCAAAAGCTAAGGTTAACGGCGGAACCTCCCGGTTTCCGTCAGAACTCGCCCCCGAGCGAGGGGCCAGAGACAGGGGTGCCGACCATGATTCGCAGTTCGAAGCTGACCTTCGCCGCCCGCCTCTTGCAGGGAGCGGCCGTCTCGGCGATCGCCGCCGGCGGAGCTTTCGCCCAATCGATCGAGGAGGAGGGCGATGTCCTGATCGTCACCGCTCAGCGTCAGGAGCAATCGGCGCAGGATGTGCCGATCGCGGTCTCGGCTTTCGGCGGCGAAGACCTCGCGGCGCGGCAGCTCGAAAGCTTCCAGGACATCCAGTTCAACGTCCCCAACTTCAACTTCTCGAAGAGCCAATTCACCACCTCCTCGATCGTCATCCGCGGCATCGGCGCGCTCGCCGTCGGATCGTCGACCGAACCGGCGGTGTCGGTTCACCTCAACGATTTCTACGTGCGCGCGCCGCGCCTCTTCGAGACCGAATTCTACGATATCGAGCGGCTCGAGATTCTGCGCGGTCCGCAGGGCACCCTGTTCGGGCGGAACGCGACCGGCGGCGTCATCAACATCATCACCAAAAAGGCGAACACCGACGGCGTCGAAGGCTATGTCGACGCAGAGGCCGGCAATTACGAATCGGTGAAGTTCGCCGGCGCTCTCAACCTGCCGGTGATTTCCGACCTGCTCGCCGTCCGTCTCGCCGGCACCATCATCCAGCGCGACGGCTACACCACGAATGTCTTCGACGGCTCCGACATCGACGACCGCGACATCTACGCGATGCGCGGCTCGGTGCGCTTCGTTCCGACCGACAACACGACGGTCGATTTCACCGCGAGCTACATGCGCGAATCCGACAGCCGCACCCGCTCGCAGAAGCAGGCCTGTGAAGACGGCCCGCAGCAGGCGCTGTTAGGCTGCGATCCGAGCGGCCCGCGCGATTTCGACCCCCTGGATTTCCGCGCGACGTTCCTCGCCAACACCTCGACCTCGACATTCCCGCTGGTCACCGGCAACCCCGCGACGTCCGCTTACGGCCTTGTCTCCCTCGGGGCGCCGATCTTCGGCCAGCCGCAGCCGGACGATCCGCGCCAGGTCAATATCGACACCCGTCCGCAATATGACGCGGAAGAGTCGATCCTCATGGTCAACCTGAAACACGATTTCGAGGGTTTCTCGGTCAAGCTGAACGGCGGCTGGGGCAACTCAAAGATCGCCTCGCGGCAGGATTTCGACGCCGGCGTCGGGCCGTTGCTGACCCGTCCTCCTGTCATCTGCGCGCCGACGATTTTCGGCGGCCTCCCGGCGGTGTGTGCGCTGACCGGCGGCGCAGCGGGGCCCGTCACCTTCCCGGTCTCGTCCTTCGACGTCGGCATCACCAACCGCAACGGACTTTCGGGCGTCATCGGCGGCAACGTCCAGACGCGCTCGAACCGCTACGTGTCGCATGATCTGTCGATCGGCGAGAGCGACTACTGGTCGGCCGAAGCCATCGTCACCTCGGATTTCGACGGCAGGATAAATTTCCTCCTCGGCGCCAGCCGCAGCGAATCGAACGGCTACGCCGACTATGCGGTGGCGACGACGGGCCTCGATTATTTCGCCTATACGGCCGGCACGCTCTCGGCCGTCGGCGCCGGCATTCCCGGCGCGGCGACGACCGGGTTCAGTTTCTATACGCCCTATTTCTACAACGACACCGACGACGAGTTCTCGGAAACCACTTCGGTCTTCGGCGAGGCCTATTTCAACCTCACTGACACCTTGAAGCTGACCGGCGGCGTCCGCCACAATTGGGAAACCAAGGGCGTGCGCGACCGCGGCAATCTCTTGGAATCGACCAGCACGGTGGTCGTCGGCGTGCCGCCAGTGATCCCCCCGATCGTGCCCTTGGGCACTCCGTCGGTCCGCGCCCTCCTCGACGCCAACGAACTGGTGCAGTGTCCGTCCTTGACCGCCTTCTGCGCCAGCGGCGGCCGCAACGACTTCCGCATCGTCGAGGGCGATTTCGACGCCACCACGGGACGCGCGGTGCTGCAATGGACGCCCACGGACGATCTGCAGATTTACGCGTCGTGGACCCGGGGCTTCAAGCCTGGCGGCTTCAACCCCAGGACCTTGACCGCCGCCGTGCCGCTGACCTTCGACGCCGAGATCATCAAGGCTTACGAAGCCGGCATCAAGTCGACCATCTTCGGCGGCCATTTGCAGGCGAACTTCACCGGCTTCTACTACGACTATTCGGGCCTGCAGGTGTCGCGCATCGTCGCCAACACCTCGGTCAACGAAAATATCGACGCGCGGGTCTGGGGACTTGAGGGCGAATTCGTGCTGCGTCCCGCGGGCGGCCTCACCGTCAACATGAACGCCGCCTATCTCAACACCGAGATCAAGGATTTCGCCACCATCGATGTGCGCAATCCGACCGCCGGCGCGGCCAACACCGAGCTGTTCAGCGACGTGACCAACGGCCAGAAATGCGTCGTGACGCGCACCGGCGGCGCGCCTTTGATCGGCCGCGTGTTCGGCGGACCGTTTGCGGGATTGAACCCGATCGTCGCTTCGCCCTTCTCGGTGTGCAGCGCGCTGCGCACGAATATCGGGGCGATCAATCTCGCGACCGGCGGTGCGCAAGGCTTCGCAGTGGTCGACGGCATCGCCCAGTCGGTCGACGGCAACGAACTGCCCGGCTCGCCGGACTTCAAGATTTCCGGCGGCATCCAGTACGAGTTCATGCTCGGCGACAACAAGGTCCTAACGCCGCGCTTCGACGCGTTCTACCAGACCAGCATGATGACCAATATCTTCAACACCGAGCAGGACGAGATCGACGGCTACTCCTACATGAACGCGCAGCTCCGCTACGGGCCTGCCGACGGCCACTGGCATGTCCGCGCCTTCATCCAGAACATCACCAACAACGACGCGATCACCGGCGCGTTCGACGTCGGCCAAAGCGCCGGCAACTTCCAGAACCTTTTCCTCCTCGAGCCGCGCCGCTGGGGCTTCGGCGTCGGGATGACGTTTTAATCGTTCTTATACGGACGAATTGAAACAGGCGGCCCTCGGGCCGCCTGTTTGTTTTCGGGCGCTCCCCGCCGCGCCGCAAATTCCACCGGGCGTCGCGCATTAGGAACGCGCGACGACGCCCGCGTTAACCATTCACCATATTCGCGATTTCTCAGCGATGTCATCGAATTAGAGGATTAAAATCGCCGCCAGGATGGTTAATATCTGACAGCTGCGGCGCCCGGCTAAAATCGCTCCTTGAATTGGTCAACTCAAGGAGCAGCAATTGACGGGCATGGAGAACAACGGAGCCGACTGCGGAAAGCCGCTCATTTGCTTCGGCCGCCCCACGCTTCCCGACACTGGCTTCCGGTCTCGCAGCCGGAGCGCGGCGCCCCATTCCGGTCTCGCATTCCGTAAAAGTCGGCTGGAGCCTTCGGATTCAGCCGCCTCCCTTTGCAATCTCCCGATTCCGGGGCGGGAATGCGAAGCGGCGCGACAAGTCCAAATCCTCTCCGCACCCGTCGGCGGGCGAGTCTTCCGTAAAATCCGGAAGAGTCGTCTGCAGCCCGCGGATTCGGCCGATTTCGTCTGCAGGCCTCGCCGTCTCAAGAGGGCGGGCGGGCGTTCATGGCGATCCGAGTTTGGACTGCGCACGCCCATCTCATCGCGCTTCGAAAGTGCGGCGCTGCAAACGCAAGCCGCTGAAATTGCGTCTGTTTCACGTGAAACAGAGAGCGCGGGCGAAATCCTCCGTGATAGGATCAACCGGCAGGAGAAAAAATCAGATGCGCTCCGGGTAGACAGGATCGATGTCGACGGGGAGATCCGTCATCGATGCAATCACCGCCTCGGCTTCTCGGTCGAGAACCCCGACCGTGTCGAGGAATTGCTTCGCCGCCGCATAGTCGCCGTTTCCCTCGATGACGATCACGTCGCGGGTCAAATCGCGGATTCCCTGTTCGAGCTTTGCGAAGTCGAGGCGGTAGCGCTTCGCCTCTTCGTCCCAAACCGCCGCGCCGTTCTTTCTGAAATGGGTATACTGAAAGGACGCCCCCTTGCCGTGCGCTTCGGCCGCGCCCCAGCGCATGGCGCGGAAGATTCCGACGAAATAGGTGGCGAGGAAGTTCTCCTTCTCGGCGGCCGGAATTTCGCCGCGCTCCATCATGTAAAGGATGTTGTAGGCGCCGAGCACGTCCGCCTTGCCTTCCTCGATGGGGGAATGAAGCTCTTTCAGCTCGGCGGTGACCGTCGTCTCTTTGCCGTCCTTGACGATGGTTCCGGGCCCCAAGCTGTGCGAGAGCTCATGAAAGAGCGTCTCGGCGCCCATGTATTTCTTCATCAAGAGCTTCGCCTGGTCGGCGACGAGGACCTTTGCCGCCATCGGCGCAAGGATGCGCTCGAATTTCGCCCCCATGACATTGTCGAGAAGGACCTTTTTCGCGCCCTTCGCTTCGCGGACGCGCTCGTCGTTCGGCAGATTGAACGCGATCGTCTGCACGCCGGGGACATTGTCGCCGCCGCCGGCGACCTGGGTGACGACGGCGATCGGCGATTCGAAGCCGCGCTTGAAGTTCTTGTAGCGCTCATCGACCGGAAGATTCGCCTCCATCTCTTTGAGGAAGTCCTTGTATTTGGAGAGCGCTGCGCTTTGTTCGGGATCCCTCACCGTGATGAAGGCTTCGAAAGCGGTTTTGAGACCCATCAGATTGTCCGTGTAGACCTCATAAGGACCGATCGCGACCTCGATCGTCCCGTCGAGGTCCATCCACGCCATTTCGGAGTCGTAGTAGTCGTCCTTCATGAACGATTCCGCGCGCATGGTGAGGAATTTCTTCAAGCTCGCATTCGACGTGCCAGCCGCCGCCTCCTTGAGCTTTGCGGCCGCAGGCTCGAGCCATTGGCGATATTCGACCGAATAGGGGATCGCGACGAGCCCGCCCATGCGAACCTCGGTAGCGCTGATCGCAGACGCCTCCGTGCGGCGAATGACAGTATAAGGACTTTCGAATGCGGCCTTGTCTTCCGGATGCGCCGCGATCCAGCTCTGGAATTCCTCCTTCGTCATATCGTCGGGATAGAAACCTGCGCCGGCCGGCATCGCATCGGTCCCGATGAACGGCTTGTTCTCCTTGGTTTCGTCCCACGGCCCGAAGTGGAGATCGAAGAGATCGAGGAGAAGCGCCTTGTCGGGATGATCCATGGTCGCGATCTTCGTGCGCTCGGCTGGAAGCTCGGGCCCGCGCTGACGAAGATAGATCTCGGTCATGAGATCGCCGGCTTCGATCAAAAGGTTGACGACCCTGCGCTCCTCGTCGGTGAGGAACGAAACGTCGGGCGCCATGTCGACCTTGGCGAATTCGGCGCGCATGGCGGAGAGCGCCGCATGATCGGCGGCGTGGAGGGCCTCGCCCGCCCCGACCGTCGGTTGCGACGTTTCGGAAACTGCGGGCGCGGCCTCGGCTTCCACCTTCTTCTCGCGCGCGCAGGCGGCAAGAGCGATCAGCGAAACGGCGAGCAGCATGCGCATGAGGGATCCCCTTTTCGATCGGCAAAGGCGGCGCGCACCATAGGCCGGGAACCGGGAACCGGGAACCGGGAACCCGGAACCGGAGAATGGGGATTGGGGATTGGGGATTGGGGATTGGGGACTGGAAATTGGAACTCGGAAGAAGCGGGAAGAAGCATCGGCGTTTTCGAGTGTCTTATTGCCATCGCCAATCCCCAATCCCCAATACCCAATCCCGACTTTCCCCGGCCATACTCCCGCCCTCAAGGGGAGCGAGCTTGTTCGCTTCCGCCGCTTCGCCTTATGACGGTCGGATGAGACGAAGATGAGGATATTGCGATGCGAATAGCGGGGGTGATTGCGGCCTTGATGCTGGCCGGCGCGGCGCCGGCGTCGGCCGAAGATTTCAACGACTGGCTCGACGGCTTTCGCGCCGAGGCGGCCGCCGCCGGAATTCGCGGGGAAGTGATCGACGAAGCGTTCCGGGACCTTCGGGTCAATCCGAGGGTCATCGAACTCAACGACAATCAGCCGGAATTCGCGCGCGCGATCTGGGATTACATCGACAGCGCGCTTTCGGAAAAGCGCATCGCGGATGGCGGCGTCAAGCTCGCCGAGAACCGCGCGCTCCTCGATGCGGTCGAGGCGGACTACGGCGTCGACGCCGAAACCATCGTCGCAATCTGGGGGCTTGAGTCGGCCTATGGCGCCCAGATGGGCGATTACGACGTCATCGAAGCGCTCGCGACTCTCGCCTGGCAGGGCCGGCGCACCGCTTATGGGCGGGCGCAGCTCATCGGCGCCCTGAAGATTCTGCAGAACGGTTACGCGCCGCGCGACCTGCTGCGCGGGTCATGGGCGGGCGCCATGGGCCAGACCCAGTTCATTCCGACGACCTATCTCACCTTTGCGATCGACCGCGACCGCGACGGGCGGCGGGATTTGTGGACCAATCTCGGCGACGTCTTCGCATCGACCGCGAATTATCTCGCTCATTCGAACTATGTCGCCGGCGGCCGCTGGGGGATCGAGGTCACCTTGCCGCCGGATTTCGATTACGCGCTCGCCGACGTGAACATCCGTCGCGCAGTGGTGGAATGGCGGGCGGGCGGGCTCGCCGGGGTCGGCGCCGACCTTGGCGATCTCGATCCCAATCTCTATGGCCGCGTCTTCCTGCCGGCCGGAGCCCGGGGGCCGGCTTTCCTCGCATTCCAGAATTTCGAGGCGATCCTCAAATACAACAATTCAACCGCCTATGGCCTCGCAGTCGGCCTCCTCGCCAACCGCCTCGCCGGCGACGACACCCTGATCGCCGCGGCCTGGCCGCGCGAAGATCGGGCTCTGACGCTCGATGAACGCAAGGCTCTGCAGCAGGCATTGAAGGATAAAGGCTTCGATCCTGGCCCCGTCGACGGAGTGATCGGCGCGGCGACCAGGCGAGCGCTCAGGAACTGGCAGCGAAGCGAGGGCCTCCCGCCGGACGGCTACGCTTCCGCGGACACCCTCGCCCGTCTGACCGGCGCGGCGATGGGCGCCGCGCCATCCGGGCGGATGAATTGAGGCCGCGCATACCGAAAATCGTACAAATTGATGCAATTCGTGACCGGCAACCCATTGCTGCACTGCACAATACACCCTATCTCATGCTGCGCTGCACAATGCAGCAGGAATTTCAGGGAGACCCAGAATGGCTACGAGGAAAACCGCCACGGCGAAGAAGACCCCGGTCGACAAGACCTTCACCGCGGCCAACGATCACTTCGGCGCCATCGCCGGCCAGTTCGGCTTCGACGCCGAGACGGTGCGCGAAAACGTCGAGTCCCTGCGCTCGCGCTTCGAGACGGTCGGCGGCGATCTCATCGAAGCGGCCCGCCAGGACACGGCGGACGCCGTCGCTTTCGTCAACGAACTCGTGCAGGCGAAGACCGTCGGCGACGCGCTCGAAATCCAGCGCAATTACTGGACGAACCTCTTCGAAACGCGCATCGAGCGCGCCCGCGAGTGGACCAACGCCTCGGTCGAGGCGACCCGCGACGCGTTCGAGCCGGCTTCGAAAGCCCTCGCCGCGCTCCCGGGCTTCGCCGCCTTCGAAAAGGCGTTTCCGTTCGGCCGGAAGTAACCGGCGTTTTTCGCAGGCCTTCGCCTGATGGGGCGTCGGCCGCGGATCGACTATGCGAAAACGGACTGGAGCGCCGGCGCGCCCCGGTCCGTTTCCTTTGCGGACGTCTATTTCTCAGGAGACGGGCGATCCGAGACGCAGCACGTCTTTCTCGACGGCAACCGCCTCGCCGATCGATTTTCCGCCAGCGGACGTCTTTCGATCGGGGAGCTCGGTTTTGGGACCGGGCTTAATCTCCTCGAAACCTGGGCGCTGTGGGAGGAGGCCGAGAAGCCGTCCGGCGCCCGCCTCGATGTCCTGTCGATAGAGGCCTATCCTCTTTCAGCGGATGATCTTGCGCGCGCCCATGCGGCGTGGCCCGAGCATGCGCGCCGCTCCGCCCGGCTTCGCGCGCTCATGCCGCCGCCTCTTCCCGGCCTGCATCGGCTTCAGCTCGCCGACGACCTGACGCTCACTCTTGCCTACGGCCTTGCCGAAGGCATCCTCGCGCGCATCGAGGGCGGACTTGACGCCTGGTTCTTCGACGGCTTCGCGCCGGCGAAAAATCCCGAGATGTGGACGCCGGCGGTCTTCGCCGAGGTCGCCCGGCTTTCGCGGCCGGGCGTGACTTTCGCGACCTTCACCGCCGCAGGCGAGGTGCGCCGGGCGCTCGCCGAGGCCGGCTTCGAAGTCGAAAAACGCGCCGGCTACGGACGAAAGCGCGACATGCTCACAGGAAGGTTCTTCCCCCCTCTCCCGCAAGAGCGGGAGAGGGGGGGAAAGCGCGCGCCATGGTTCCGGTCGGCGAATGCGGAGCGGCTGACGCACGGCGCGTCGGTTGCGATCATTGGCGGCGGCGTCGCAGGCGCGAGCCTTGCTTTCGCCGCGCGCAGCGCGGGATTGAGGCCGACCATCATCGATCCGGCCGGCCTTGCGGCCGGCGCTTCGGGCAACGTCGCCGGCCTCATCATGCCGCGTCTCGATCTCGGCGGGACAGCCGGCGCCGATTTCTTCATCGCGGCCTACCTTCATACGCTCCGGCTGCTGAACGACTTCGGGCCCACGTCGTTTCGAGCGACAGGCGTTCTCTTCGGGGCCGTCGACGATAGCGAGATCGCCCGGCAGGCGAGAATCCTCGACGCCAGGCTTCTCCCGGACGGCTTCCTTGAATTGCGGCCGAACGGGCTCCTCCTGCCGCAGGCCGGAGTGGTCGACCCGCCGCGCTTCGTCGCCGCGCTCGCCGGCGACGCTCCGATCGTCCGCGAGCGCGCGACGGAGATCCGCCCCACAGCCGAGGACGTGGAAATCATTTGCACGAACAGACCGCTGCGAGCCGAGGCGGTCATACTCGCCAATGGCGTCGACGCACTTCGCTTCCGCGAAGCGCGCGCGCTGCCGCTTGCCGCAGTCGCCGGCCAGATCGACTGGTTTCCCGAGGCGCGGGCGCCGGCGGAAGCGCTGGCATTCGGTCCGTATGCGGTGCAATCTCTGTCGGGCGGCCTCGTGATCGGCGCGACCTACGAGCCAAGCGCCGCGACTGCGGCCGCATCTCTGGCGGCCACGCGATCCAATCTGGCGGCTGTCGCCCGTTTCGCTCCGGATCTCGTTGCGGGCCTCGATCCCGCCGCATCGCGCCCGCGCGCGAGCCTGCGCTGCCAGACGCCCGACCGTCTGCCGATCGCGGGACCATTGCCCGACCTCGCTTTCTACGGCGCGGAATACGACGATTTGCGCCTCGGAAAACGGCGCGATTATCCACCGGGCCGCTTGATCCCGCGGACATTCATTCTTTCCGGTCTCGGCTCGCGGGGACTCGTGACCGCGCCGCTCGCCGCCGCGCATGTGATCGCCGAGTTGGTCGGCGGCGTATCGCCGCTTGATGTCACGCAGGCCGAGGCGCTGCATCCGGCGCGCTTCTTCATTCGCGATTTGAAACGCGCGAAAGTCGACGCGCTTGCCCGCGACGGAGCGTCGGCCTAATGCCACGTGATCCATTGGAGCCATCCATGCCGGAAACGCCGCACGGACCCGTCTTCGACAGCGTGATCGAATCGATCGGGAGAACGCCGATCGTCAAGGTCTCGGATACGATCGACACCGGCAAATGCGAACTCTATCTGAAGCTTGAATCGCAAAACCCCGGCGGATCGATCAAGGACCGCATCGGTCTTGCGATGATTGAGGACGCGGAGAAATCCGGAAAGCTTAAACCCGGCGGCACGATCGTCGAGGCGACTGCCGGCAATACCGGACTCTCGCTCGCATTGGTCGCCGCGCAGAAAGGCTACAAGGTCATTCTCGTCGTCCCCGACAAGATGGCGCAGGAGAAGATCTTTCACCTCAAGGCTCTGGGCGCGGACGTTCGCCTGACGCGGTCCGACGTCGGCAAGGGGCACCCTGAGTATTATCAGGACATGGCGCAGAGGCTCGCGGAGGAGGTTGGCGGCTTCTACGTCAACCAGTTCGGCAACCCCGCCAATCCATCCGCCCACGAACGGATGACCGGTCCCGAAATCTGGGGCCAGATGGGCGGGAAGCTCGACGCGATCGTCGCGGGCGTCGGCTCGGGCGGCACGATCACCGGGCTCTCGCGGTTTTTCGAGAAGGCCGCGCCCCATGTCGAGATCATCCTCGCCGATCCCAAGGGTTCGATCCTGACCGAATATGTCAACACCGGCCGCATCCCGAATGAGGTCGGCTCGTGGCTCGTCGAGGGAATCGGCGAGGATTTCATCCCCGACATCTGCGATCTCTCGCGCGTGAAAAAGGCCTACGGGATCACCGACAAGGAAAGTTTCGAGGCGGCGCGCCACCTTCTGCAGAAGGAAGGCGTGCTCGCCGGATCGTCGTCGGGAACGATCCTCGCCGCCGCGCTCAAATATTGCCGCGAGCAGACGACGAAGAAACGCGTCGTCGCCTTCGTCTGCGATCGCGGAGACAAATATCTCTCGAAGATGTTCAACGACTACTGGATGTACGATCAGGGCTTCCTGAAGCGCCAGCCGAAGGGCGATTTGACCGACCTCATCACACGCAAGCATTCCGAGCATGCGACGGTTACGGTCAAGCCGGACGATCGCCTTTTGACCGCATACGGACGAATGAAGCTCTATGACATTTCGCAGCTTCCCGTCTTGAACGACGACGGGACGATCGCCGGCATCATCGACGAGGAAGACATTCTGTTCTCGGTCGTGCGCAACCGCGAAAAGTTCAAGGACCCGGTGAAATCGGCGATGACCTATCGCGTCGAGACGCTTGAGGCCTCCGAGCCGATGGAGGAGCTCTTGCCTGTCTTCGCCAAGGGCTATGTCGCTGTGGTGACGAAAAGCGGCAAGTTCGAAGGGCTGATCACGCGCTCCGACTTGCTCAGCTATCTCCGGCTGCAGGTGGCATGACGCTTCGCTCTATCCGCCCTACAAGTTACCGTAGATGCCGCCGAGCATGAATCCATCCTCGACTGACGCGCCGCACATCCTCGTCGACGCCGACGCCTGCCCAGTTAAAGAAGAGATTTACAAAGTCGCCTTTCGCCGCGAGGTCGGCGTCACGATCGTCGCCGCGGGGTTCATCCGCATACCCGATCATCCTTTGATCGCGCGCGTCGCCGTCGGGGACGGATTCGACGCAGCGGACGATTTCATCGCCGATCGGGCGGGTGGAAAGTCGGTCGTCGTCACTAGCGATATTCTGCTCGCGGACCGTTGCCTCAAGGCCGGCGCCGCCGTTGTCGCGTCCAATGGCAGGCCGTTCACCGCGGATTCGATTGGAGCGGCGATCGCCCAGCGCGCCATCATGGCGGATTTGCGCGGCGGCGGAGACGCGATCGGCGGGCCCCCGCCTTTCGCCAAGGCCGACCGCTCGCGTTTCCTGTCGGCGCTCGACGACGCGCTCGTCAAGTTGCAACGTGCGTAATACGTTGCGCAGTTCAGCGCTCATGCAACGTGCACGGATTACCTCTCCCCATCGGGGAGAGGTCGGAACTTGCAAAGCAAGTTCCGGGTGAGGGGGAAGGGCTTTCGAGGGCCTAACTCTGACAGCTCTTCCCCCTCATCCGGCGCTCCGCGCCACCTTCTCCCCGATGGGGAGAGGGAAGACGGCGCCCCGCTTTTCCGATGCGTTCCGGTCCATGAATTTGGTGAGTTTCCATCGCGCATCTTCCCTTGGGCCGGGTTCGAAACTGCGCTAGCCATTCCGGGTGAAGGGTCCGCACCTCGAAATCAGACGATCGGCAGATATGACTGACTTGAAAAACCGCCCCGCATTCGCGACGCGCGTCATTCACGCCGGACAGGAGCCTGACCAACTCACCGGCGCAGTGATGCAGCCGATCTACCAGACGAGCACATACGCCCAAGAAAGCCCCGGCGTGCACAAGGGCTTCGTTTATGCGCGCGGCGCCAACCCGACGCGCTTCGCATACGAACGATGCATCGCCGACCTCGAGAACGGGACGCGCGCGTTTGCGTTCGGCTCCGGCATGGCGGCGATCGCGACCGCCCTCGAATTGATCCCCGCGGGATCGCACGTCGTCGCGATGGACGACGTCTATGGCGGCACCTTCCGCCTGTTCGAGCGGGTGAAGAAGGCCTCGTCAAATCTCTCCTTCTCCTATGTCGACTTGACGAAGCCGGAAAACTTGGCGCCGGCGCTAAAGCCCGAGACGAAGCTTGTCTGGATCGAGACGCCGACCAATCCGCTTCTGAAGATCGTCGATATCGAGGCGGTCTCTCGCATCGCGCATCAAGAAGCGCTTCTCGTCGGCTGCGACAACACCTTCGCCTCGCCCTATTGCCAAAGGCCGCTCGATTTCGGCGCCGACATCGTCATGCATTCGGCGACCAAGTATCTCGCCGGCCATTCCGACGTGATCGGCGGCGTCCTCGTCGTCAAGGACAAGGACCTGGGCGAGCGGCTGCAATTTCTGCAAAACTCCGTAGGCGGCATACAGGGTCCGTTCGATTCGTTTCTGGCGCTGCGCGGCCTGAAAACATTGGCGCTCCGCCTCGAACGCGCCTGTTCGAACGCCGCCGCGCTCGCTGAATGGCTCGAAAGCCACAAAGCGATTTCCCGCGTCGCCTATCCCGGATTGAAGAGCCATCCCGGCCACGCGCTCGCGAAGCGCCAGATGGACGCCTTCGGCGGGATGATCACGATCTTTTTGAAGGGCGGGCTCGACGCGGCGAAAGCGATGCTCGAACGCGTGGAGCTGTTCACCCTCGCCGAATCGCTTGGCGGTGTGGAAAGCCTCGCCGAACATCCGGGCATCATGACTCATGCCTCGATCCCGCCCGAACGGCGGAAGGAACTCGGCGTCGACGACGCGCTGGTGCGCATCTCGGTCGGGATCGAGGATCTCGAAGACCTCCGCCGCGACCTCGAGCAGGCGTTGAGGGGGCTTTGATGTTACGTGTCATCCCGGACGCGCCGAAGGCGCGATCCGAGACCTCCCGAAGGTCCCGTGTCTGCAGCGCATCGCTCCGCGCCGCGCTGCGCACGGGATGACAACACTCGCATGATCCGCACCCTGCAGACTTTCGTTCTGGTCTTTCTCGTCGCGGGCATCGCCCTTGGCGCATGGCTCCAGGCCCTCGACAACGAGGCGCTCAATCGCGCCGCGGCGATCGTCGAGGCGTTCGGCGGCGTCTGGCTCAATGCGCTCCGGATGACTGTCGCGCCGCTCGTCTTCGCGCTGCTCGTTTCGGCCGTGGCGTCGGTTGCCGATGCGGTCTCAACCGGCCGCCTTGCGATGCGCGCTGTGCTGATCTTCACCGCGCTTCTCTACTTTGCGGCGATCTACGCGATCGTCGCCGCGCAGGGTCTGCTCGCAATATGGCCGGTCGATCCGGAAGCCGCGCGAGCCTTCGTGGCCGGCGCCGCCGGCGAAGCGACGCCAATCCGCATCGCCGGCTTCGCCGACTGGCTGCAATCGCTGTTGCCGGTGAATGTCATTCGCGCCGCGTCCGAAGATGCAATCCTTCCGCTGACGGTCTTCGCGATCCTTTTCGGGTTCGCTGCGACGCGCTTGAAGCGCGAACAGCGCGAGCTGATTGTGAACTTCTTCACCGCCGTTTCCGACGCCATGGTCGTCATCATTCATTGGGTGCTTGTCGCCGCGCCTCTCGGGGTTTTCGCACTCGCATTGGGAGTCGGACGTCATGCCGGGTTCGGCGCCGCCGCGCTGCTCGCTCAGTATGCGATTTTTGTTTCGATCTGCATCATCGGCGTCACCGTGTTCGCATATGTCTTTGCGGCGGTTTGGGGCCGCGTCAGCATTCCAAGGTTCGCCGCGGCGATCGCGCCGGCGCAAGTCGTCGCCGCGAGCACGCAAAGCTCGATCGCGACCTTGCCCGCAATGCTCGAAACTGCGCGCGACCGGTTGGCCGTGCCGAAGCGAATCGCCGACCTCATTCTGCCGATGGCCGTCGCGGTGTTCCGCTTCACGAGCCCGGTCGGCAATCTTGCGGTCTGCTTTTTCATCGCCGCGCTTTACGGTTTCGAGCCGAGCGCCCTGCAGATCGTCGGGGCGATTTTCGTCGCCTACGCCATTTCGATCGGCGCCGTCGGACTTCCCGGCCAGGTGTCGTTCATCACCAGCATCGCGCCGATCTGCATCGCTCTCGGTCTGCCGACGGAGCTTCTCGGCGTCCTCATCGCCGTCGAAGTCGTGCCGGACATTTTCCGCACGATCGGCAACGTCACCGGCGACCTTGCCGTGACGACGGCGTTAGCGCGGGAGGAGGCGGATAGTGCGACGGCGCCGGCCCCGCAATCGCCGGCCTCATAGTCTCGCGACGCGACGCAAGCCGCTCTGCGACAGCGATTTCCGTCCGTTACATGTTATGCGCGCGGATGCGCCTGTTCGTAGACGGACAAAATCCGCTCCGCGTCGACTTTTGTGTAGCGCTGGGTCGCTGCAATGGAGGCGTGGCCGAGCAATTCCTGGATGGCGCGGAGATCGCCGCCGGCCGACAAGAGATGCGTGGCGAAGGCGTGACGCAACGCATGCGGCGTCGCCGAATCGGGAAAGCCGAGGGCCCGACGGTGCCTTTCCACCATGCGCTGCGCGGCGCGCGCCGACAGCGCCTTGCCGCGCGCAGAATAGAAGAGCGGGCCCCCTGGAGCGCAAGCGAAGGGAACAAGCGGCCGATACGCCTCGATCGCCTCGCGGAGCGCCGGGATGACCGGAATGTCGCGCGTCTTGCCGCCCTTGCCCAGGATGCGGAGGGTTTCGCCGAAGGGCGCGTCGCGCCATTTGAGCGACAAGGCTTCCGAAATCCTGAGGCCGGCGCCGTAAAGCAGCATCAGGAGCGCGGCGTCGCGCGCCCGCAGCCACGGTGCGTCATCGCCGACGCCTGCGCGTCCGATCATCTGCTCGGCATCGGCCTCGCTCACCGGACGCGGCAATCGCGGTTTCGCCTTTGGGCCGCGCAGCGCCGCGATCGCATCGTTGTCGATTCCATGACGCTTCCGCAAAAAGGCGAAAAACGATCTGAGGGCGGAAAGATCGAGCTTCAAGGTCGGAGCGCTTGCGCCGTCGCCGCGTCGCGCGGCGAGGAATGCGCGAAAATCTCGCGCGTCGAGGCTGGCGAGGTTCAAGCGTTCAGATTCGCGCAGATGCGCTGCGAAGCGGTCGAGAGTGATCGCGTAATTGCGCAACGTATAGGCGCTCGCGCGACGTTCGGCCTTGAGGTGAGACAGGTAGCGCGCGATGAGACCGCTAACGGCTTCGGCTGTCTGCGTCTTTGTTTTCGCACGCATTCGACCACTCGCGCGCGGTCGGGTTAAGAATTCGTTCACGACGCTTCGATGAGCGCGGCGATCTCGGCGCGCAGCATCGGGATTCCCGCGCCGGTTTCCGCAGACGTTGCATGAATAACGGGATGCGCCGCCGGCCGTTTTGCGATCGCCTGGGCGATCGCATCGCTAAGAGCGGTGAGCGCCGTCGGCTTCACTTTGTCGGATTTCGTCAGCACCAGCTGGTAATTGACCGCCGCGCCGTCGAGGGCGACCATCAAAGCCTCGTCGGATTCCTTCAGTCCATGGCGCGAGTCGACGAGCAGGAAGACGCGCCGAAGCGTCGCCCGGCCCTTGAGGAATTCGCGCACGAGCCGCGTCCAGCGGACGACGTCTTTTCGCGCCGCTCGCGCATAGCCGTAGCCCGCGAGGTCGACGAGGCGGACGCTGCCGCCGAGATTGAAGTAGTTGATCTCCTGCGTCCGGCCGGGGCTCGCGGACGCCCGCGCCAAATCCTTGCGGCCGACCAGCGCATTAAGAAGCGAGGACTTGCCGACATTGGAGCGGCCCGCGAACGCGACTTCGGGGCCCCTTTCGTCGGGCAGTTGATCGAGCGAGACGACGCCGCGCATGAACTCGCAGTTGCGCGCAAAAAGGAGCCGCCCGCGTTCGACTGCGCGGGCGCTTGCGCTTATTTTCCGCTCCCAGATGTTTTCTCGGCGGCGAGCTTCTTCGCCCAGGGCAGTTTCATGTTCGCGAGGAGGTCGACCGAAACCCCGTTCTTCTTCATGATGTACCACTGCTGCGCGATTCCGAGGACTGTGCTCCACAGCCAGTACAGAACGAGGCCTGAAGCGAAGGATGCGAACAGGAACACGAATATGAACGGCATCATGGCGAACACCTGCGCCTGCACCGGGTCCGTGGGCGGAGGATTGAGCTTCATCTGGACCCACATGGCGATGCCGTAGAGGATCGGCAACACGCCGACGCCGAGAAATGCGCCAATATAGGGGACGGCGCTCGGCTCGTAAGGGAGCAATCCGAACAGGTTGAAAATCGACGTTGGATCGGGCGCGGCAAGATCGCGGATCCACAGGACGAAAGGCTCGTGCCGCAGTTCGATGGTGACGAACAAGGTCTTGTACAGAGCCCAGAAAATCGGAATTTGGATGAGGATCGGAAAGCATCCGGCGAGCGGATTCATCTTCTCCTTCTTATAGAGCGCCATCATCTCCTGCTGCAGCTTCATCTTGTCGTCCTTGAAGCGCGTCTGCAGCGCCTGAACTTGCGGCTGCAGCTTCTTCATCTTCGACATGGTGACGAAAGCCTGATTGGCGATCGGAAAAAGAAGCGCCTTGACGATCAGCGTCAGGATGAGAATCGCGACGCCGAAATTGCCGATGAGGTCGCCGAAGAAATCGAGCGTCGCGAAAATCGGCCGGGTCAACGGCCAAACGACTGCCCCCCAATCGACGGCGCGATCGAAATCCCAGACGTGGAGGCCGCCCTCGGCGACGGGCTTTTCATAGGACTGCAAAAGGTCGACATCTTTCGGACCGGCGAAGAGATTGGACGTGAGCGAATAGCTCGCGGCGGGCGCCACCGCATGCGGCTGATATTCGTAAGCCGCCTGAAAGACAGGGGCGGCTGTCTGTGAAATATTACGCATTCTGACAGTGAAATTCTCGCCCTGTGGCGGAATGGCGGCGGCAAGCCAGTACTTGTTGGTGATCCCGACCCAGCCTTTGTCCCCCGCATGTTCGACGATCGCGGTCTGCGCCTTCTTGTATTTCCTTTCAAACAGCGCATTGCCGACGATGGCGATCGGCCCTTCGTGCATGAACTGGACCTTGCCGGCGTCCTTCGGGATCCCGCGCTGGATGACGACGCCGAAGGGCGTCACCGTCTCCGGCGTCGCGCCTTCGTTGCGCACCGTCTGAACGGCGGTGAACATATATTTATCGTCTACGGAATACACCGTTTCGAACACCAGCGAGCCTGCGCGCCGCGTGAGCGTGACCGGCGTCGTCGGCGTCAGCTTCGATCCCACTTGGGCCGACCAGGCGACGGACGCGGCGCCGCCGGTGCCCACCGCCCAGCCAAGCTGCAGATAATGTCCGTGCTCGGTGTTTGCGGGGCTGAGAAGCCTGATCTGCGGACTATCAGGATCGAGCGTCTCGCGATAATTCGTGAGCAGCAGATCGTCGATCCTGCCGGTCGCGAGATTGATCGAGCCGGAAAGCGTGCCGGTCTCGATCGGCACGCGGTCGGGCGACTCGGCGAGGGCCTCTTCAACGGTTTCGTCTGGCGTCGCGCCGATCGCGCCAAGTTCGGGCTCAGCCGTCGGCTCCGCGGACGGCGCCGCTTGCGTCTCTTGCGCCTGTTCACCCGCAGCCTTGCGCGCGGCCTGATAGGCATCGCGCTGGGGCTTGCCGATGAACAGCTCCCATCCGAGCAGCACGGCGACGGACAAGACGATGGCGAGGAGATAATTTCGGTCCATTCGCAACTCTTAAGGGGAACGATCGCCGGCGGCCGCGCATGCGGTGGGAGACATTTATGGCGCGCCCTTGAGGCTTAGAAGGGCTCGCCGAAGATCGTCAAGCAAGTCCGGCCAGGCGCGGTCAAATGCGGCGGGCCGCGCGATGAGGACGTAATCACAGCCGGCCTCGCCATATTGCGGCAGGACCAGGCGCGCCGCCTCACGCAGGCGTCTGCGAATGCGGTTGCGGACGACGGCGCCGCCGAGCTTGGTGGTGACCGTCAGGCCGATCCGGATGGCGTCGTCGCCGTCGCCGCGCGGTCGTCCTGCGGCGAGAAGCGACCGCGCGCCGGCTGCGGGTGCGGATCTGAGCGCCAGATAGTCGGTGCGCTTCTTGAGAAAAACGAGGCGCGGCCGGGCCGCGCCGCTCAGCGTTTCGGCGCTCAGGCGGACAGCCGCTTGCGGCCCTTGACGCGGCGCTTGTTGAGTATTTTGCGGCCGGCTTTCGTCTCCATCCGCGCGCGAAATCCGTGGCGGCGCTTGCGCTTCAGCCGGCTCGGTTGATAGGTGCGTTTCATCGAATTGATCCACAGGCCCGCAAAGAGGCGGTTCCCTATCCGAGGCGACCTTCAAGGTCAAGCGCGAGGCCCGCGGCGGGCGGGAATTGGGATTGGACGGACGCAAGCTCGCCCGATAACTCATGGGCCGAACCCGTAAGGCAGACCGATGGGAGTCGATGAGCCCGCGCGATCGCAAGGCGGAAGGGGATTGCTCCGATTCCTGCCGATCCTGATCATCGCGCTCGGCGCTGCGGCGTTCTTCCTCTCCGGCGCTCACAACTATCTCACCTTCGCAGCGATCAAGGAGAATTACCGAACTCTCGCCGCATTCGTCGAAACGCATTTCTGGATCTCGCTCGCACTCTACATGCTCGCCTACGTAGGCGTGACCGCACTGTCGATTCCCGGGGCGAGCATCATGTCCGTACTCGGAGGATTCTTGTTCGGCAACGCAACGGGAACTTCAGCCGCCGTCGTCTCCGCGACGATCGGCGCGACGCTCATTTTCCTCGCGGCGCGACTGGCGATCGCCGGCTGGAGCACAATCGGGATCAGCGAGATCGTACGCAAACTCGAAGCGGGGTTCAGCAAGAATGCATTCTCCTATCTCCTTCTTCTGCGGCTCATGCCGCTGTTTCCGTTTTTTCTGGTCAATATCGCATCCGCCTTCACGCGCATCAAAACCTCGACCTATATCCTGGCAACCTCCATCGGCATCATCCCCGGCGCTTTCGCGTTCGTGAGCGCCGGCAACGGACTCGGCGCAGTCTTCGAACGCGACGGCGATCTGAAACTCAAAGGGCTTCTCCTCCAGCCGGAAATCCTGACGCCGATCATTGCGTTGTCGGCGCTCGCCGCCATTCCGATTCTCTATCGCGCCATCAAGAAGGACCCTGCGGAGAGCGGCGCTTGACACAGGAGCTCAACGTCGACCTTTGCGTCATCGGGGCCGGATCGGGCGGACTTTCGGCCGCGGCGGGCGCCGCGCAGCTCGGTCGTCGCGTCGTCCTCTGCGAAGCGGGCGAGATGGGCGGCGACTGCCTCAATACGGGTTGCGTACCCTCGAAGGCGCTGATCGCCGCGGCGGCGCATGTTGCGGCGATCAGGAACGCCGCGAAATTCGGCGTGACGGCGACGCCGCATGTCGATTTCAACGCCGTGATCGACCACGTCCAGTCCGTCATGGCGACGATCGCCGTCAACGACAGCCAGGAACGCTTTGAAAGGCTCGGCTGCACGGTGATCCGCGCGCGCGCCGCCTTCATCGGGCCTCGCAAGATCCGCGCCGGAGACCACGTCGTCGCGGCGAATCACTTCGTCATCGCGACCGGCTCTTCGCCTGCAATTCCGGCTATCCCCGGACTCGATCAGGTCCCCTATCTGACAAACGAGACGATCTTCGCAAATCGGACGCAACCGGAGCATCTGATCGTGATCGGCGGCGGAGCGGTCGGCGTCGAGCTGGCGCAGGCGTTTCGGCGCCTTGGCTCCAAGGTCACTCTGATCGAGGCGGCGGCGAGCATCCTCGGAGCAGAAGATCTGGAAGCTGTGGCGGTTGTGCGAAAGGCGCTTGCGGCCGACGGGATCGATATTCGCGAATCGGCTTCTGCCTCTTCGGTGCGGCGCAACGGCGCACAGATCGAAGTGGCGTTGGCCACTGGACGGCTCGCCGGCTCGCATCTCCTGGTCGCGACCGGACGCCGCGCCAATGTCGACGGACTCGATTTGGCGAAGGCCGGCGTTGTTACGGGCCCAAAGGGGATCGAAGTCGATCGGCGCCTCAGAACCGCGAATCCGCGGATCTATGCAGTCGGCGACGTGGTGGGCGGCGCGTTCACCCACGTCGCCGGAGACCATGCGAGCACCGTGATCCGCAACATCTGTTTCAAGCTTCCGGCGCGGCGGCGCGATGCGCTGGCGCCTCGCGTCGTCTACGCCGACCCCGAGATCGCCTCGATCGGACTTCGCGAAGACGAGGCGCCAGCGGAAGCCCACGCCGTCAATTGGACGTACCGCGACAATGATCGCGCGCTTTGCGAGAGGGAGACTGAAGGCTTCGTGAAAATCGTCGGCGATCGCAGCGGGCGCATACTCGGCGCCACTGTTGTCGGCCGCGACGCGGGCGACGCGATTCTGCCGATCGCGTTCGCAATGGCGAACAATATGAAAATCGGCGCCCTGATCAATGTGATCCCAGCCTATCCGACACGCTCCGAGGCCGCAAAGCGCGCCGCCGGCCGATGGTTTTCGCCCGCTTTGTTCTCGAAGCGCACGCGCGGCCTCGTTCGCGCGCTCGCCGCCTTTGACTGACCGATGACAAGCTCCGGGGAAGCAAAACCGAAACGTTCCCTCGGCGGCCGAATCCGCCGATCGCTTTCGGCGAAACTTCTTATTCTTACAATCGTCTTCATACTGATCGCTGAAATCCTCGTTCTCATTCCGTCGATCGCCTACCGCCGCCGCGAATGGCTCGAAGCCCGCATCGAGGCCGCCTATCTCGTCGGCCTGGCGCTCGAAGCGCCGGAAGCCGAAATGATCGGACCGGAAAGCATCGACTCTTTGTTCGCCACGGCCGGCATTCTCGGCGTGATGTTCGCCGAAGGCGGCGCCTCCCTGCAGGTCTTCGCGCCGGACATCGACTATTCGTCGCCGCCGCCGGTGCGCTTTGTCGACTTGCGGACCGCCAATGCTGCGACGCTCGCCGCCGACGCATGGGCGTCGTTCTTCTCTCACGGCGACGACTGGATTCGCGTCGTCGGCGAGCCGGATTACGCGCCCGGAAAGACGGTCGACATCATTGTCTCGCAACGCGCGCTGCGCGTCGCGCTCCGCCGCTTTTCCGGCAATATTCTCCTGATTTCGCTCGTGATCGCATCGATCACCGCCGGCCTCGTTTACGCCGCGCTCGACCGCATCATCGTGGGTCCGGTGCGACGGCTTTCGAGGCAGATGAGCGTATTTCAGGCGAGACCCGAAGAGGCCGCCATCGTCATCCGTCCGAGCGCGCGCGGAGACGAGATCGGCGCCGCCGAACGCAGCCTCAGAGATCTCGAAGTGAGGATTCAGGCCCTCCTGTCCCAGCGCCGGCGACTCGCCGCGCTCGGCGCCGGCGTCTCCAAGATCACGCACGACCTGCGCAATATTCTCGCCTCAGCGCAGCTCATGTCTGACCGCCTCGCCGCCAGCAACGATCCGCGCGTGCAAAAACTCAGCCCACGCCTCATTCAGTCGCTCGATCGCGCGATCGCGCTGAGCCGGGACGCCCTGGCCTACGCGCGCATGGAGCCTGCAGCGCTCGTCAGATCGCGCTTCGAACTCGCCCCGCTCATCGGCGAGGTCCTTGAGGACGCGGCGTCCCCTCATGCGGATTTCACGACTGAAGTTCCGGAAGCGTTGGTCGTCGAGGCGGACCGCAATCAGCTCTACCGGGCCATTCTCAATCTCGTGCGCAATTCGGTCGAGGCGTTCGCGCCGGAGGAGGATGTTGCGCCGGCCAAACGCGGCCGCGTCGCAGTGCGCGCGCAGCGGACCGAAGGTTCCGTCCGCATCGAGATCGAGGATGACGGGCCAGGCGTGCCCGAGGCGGCGCGAGACGCCCTGTTCGAGCCGTTCGCGGGTTCAACGAAGCCCGGCGGCTCCGGGCTTGGAGCCGCGATCGCCCACGAAATCCTCGCCGCGCATAACGGGTCGCTGACTCTCGAACGCACCGGGCCGGCCGGCTCCCTCTTTGCGATGATCCTGCCCCAAAATTAATCCGTATACGGATATCATTTAATAACGGTAGTGGTCCGATTTATAGGGGCCCGAGGGCGCGACGCCGATATAGTCGGCCTGAGCCTCGGTGAGCTTTGTCAGTTTCGCGCCGACCTTGGCGAGATGAAGGGAAGCGACGCGCTCGTCGAGATGCTTCGGCAGCACATAGACTTCGTTCTTGTACTTATCGCCTTTTGCGAAAAGCTCGATCTGCGCCAGCACCTGATTGGTGAAGGAGGCCGACATGACGAAGCTCGGATGGCCGGTGGCGTTGCCGAGATTGAGGAGCCGGCCTTCCGACAACAGAATAATCCGCTTGCCGTCCGGAAACTGGATGAGATCGACCTGGTCCTTGACGTTCACCCATTTGAAATTGCGCAGGCCATCGACCTGAACCTCGTTGTCGAAATGGCCGATATTGCCGACGATCGCCATGTCCTTGAGCTTGCGCATGTGGTCGACGGTCAGGACGTCCTTGTTGCCGGTCGCGGTGATGACAATGTCGGCACGATGGATGTCATCGTCGAGGGTGACGACCTCGAACCCGTCCATCGCCGCCTGGAGAGCGCAAATGGGATCGATTTCGGTCACCATCACCCGCGCGCCGGCGCCCTTGAGCGAGGCCGCCGAGCCCTTGCCGACATCGCCATAGCCGGCGACGATCGCCACCTTGCCGGCGAGCATCGTGTCGGTCGCGCGCCGGATCCCATCAACCAGCGATTCGCGGCAGCCATATTTGTTGTCGAATTTCGACTTGGTGACGGAATCGTTGACGTTGATCGCCGGAAACGGCAGCTGGCCTTTCTTCTGCCGCTGATAGAGACGCAGGACGCCGGTGGTCGTTTCCTCGGTGACGCCGCGGATGCCGGCGCGGAGCTTTGAATAATAGTTCGGCGTTTGGGCAAGCCGACGCTTGATCGTGGCATAGAGATATTTCTCTTCGTCATTATGCGGATTTTCGACCAGCGAGGGATTCTTTTCGGCATCGGCGCCGAGAAGCACCAGCAAGGTCGCGTCGCCGCCGTCGTCGAGAATCATGTTGGCGGTCTCGTTCCCGAAATCGAAGATGCGGTCGGCGAAGCGCCAGTATTCCTCGAGCGTCTCGCCCTTATGCGCGAAGACCGGCGTGCCGGCTGCCGCGACCGCCGCAGCGGCATGGTCCTGCGTCGAGAAAATGTTGCACGACGCCCAACGAACTTCAGCGCCGAGCGCTTTCAGCGTTTCAATCAGCACCGCCGTCTGGATCGTCATGTGGAGCGACCCGGCGATGCGCGCGCCCTTAAGGGGCTTTTTGGAACCGTATTCCTGGCGAACCGCCATCAGGCCAGGCATTTCGGTCTCGGCGATCTCGATCTCGCGGCGGCCGAAATCGGCGAGCCCGATATCGCGAACTGCGTAATCCTGCGTTTTGGCGGTCATTTTAGGTCCAATCCCTGTGAAAGCGGCGGCTTATAGCAGGGACCTCCTTGGTCGCCAAGCGAGATATAAAGATTTCTTTATATGTTTCGCCACGACCCGGCGCCTCACCTAGGCGTGATTTCCGCTGCCATGTTCTGTCCCCAATTGCAGCGGAGAAAATCTGGCCGGAATGGCCGCGGGATGGGAGAGGTTTTATGCGCAAGCTCGGTTTCTTGGGCGTCCTCGTTCTGGCGGCGGGCTCGGCTGTCGCCGAGGCGCGCGAGGATCCGGCAAAGCCCGACCCGCGCATCGGCGAGGAAGTCAACCGCATTTGCTTTGCGCGCAATATCGACAGCTGGAAGGAGATCGACGGCGAAGACCGCGCGATCCTCCTCCAAACAGGCGTGCGCAATTGGCATCGGGTCGAGTTGAGCGCAGGATGCCGGTCGCGAGATTTCCGCTTCGCCCACTGGATCGGCATCGACAGCCGGCCAGCTGGCGGTTGCGTGACGCCCGGCGACGCGATCATCGTCGACACCAACGGCCCGTTCACCCGGCGCTGCATCATCACCAAAATCAACAAATGGGACGAGACGGCCCAAGCGCCCGAGGCCGAGGCCGAAGAGGGGGAGTAGGCGCGAAGCCATCGTGACGCCGTTCATTGGCGCCGCCTTTCCTCAGCGAGGATTGCGCGTAGGCCTTCCCGATAGGACGGATAGAGAAGGCGCACGTTGAGTTTGTCCTTCATGCGCGCGTTCGAGACGCGCTTGTTGTCGGCGTAAAAACTCGCGGCCATCGGCGAGAGCTTCGCTTTGGCGATCGGAATCTCCTGAGGCGGAGGAACGTCGAGCAATTCGCAGGCGAAGCCGATGACGTCCTGCGGCGGAGAGGGTCCATCGTCGGCGAGATTGAAGAGATCGCCGGCGCCGGGATCATCGAGACTTGCTTTGAGCGCCCTTGCGGCGTCTTCGACATGCATGCGGTTGAAGACCTGGCCCGGCTTCACAATGCGCTCGGCGCGGCCTTCGCGCACCGAATCGAGCGCCGACCGACCGGGCCCGTAAATTCCGGGCAGCCGGAACACGACAAGCGGATAGGCCCATTCGACGCCATGCGCGGCCCATTGCGCCTCCGCGGCGAGGCGGGCGCGCGCGCGATCGGACTTCGGATGAAGCGCCGAGTCTTCATCGACGACGGCGCCGCCATGATCGCCATAAACGCCGTTCGATGAGAGATAGCCGACCCAACGAAGGTCGCGGGCGCGCGCGGCGATCGCGTCGGCCGCCGCAGCGAAAGCCGGACAGCCGTCCGTTGGCGGAGTTGAAACGAGGATTGCATCGGCGGTCGCGACGACGGAGGGATCGAGCCCGTCGCCGGTCCACAGGACCGGCGCCGCGTCTGTCGGCAGCGTCGCGGCTTTCTCGGCCGAGCGCGCGGTCGCGGCGATCGTCCACCCGTCGCGCGCAAGGAGCGGAGCAAGCGCCCGCGCCGTGTAGCCGTAGCCAAGGAACAGAATACGCCGGGTCATCGGCCCCCCTCAACATTTCTTCCCCCGCGAAGCGGGGGAAGTGGCCCGAAGGGCCGATGGGGGCCTGTCCGGGAATACTGAGCGTGCGGCGCCAGCCCCCTTCGTCGGCTTCGCCGACACTTCCCCCGCTTCGCGGGGGAAGAGAAACAGTCGCTTATGGACATCCTCGTCGCGCACCGCCATTCATCGCCGTCATGCACCGCCTGTTCGCCGCGATCGCGCTTCCCGAAATCGCATCCGACGCCCTCACCCAGCTGCAGTCCGGGCTCGAGGGCGCGCGCTGGGTGCCGATGGAGAATTTCCACCTGACCCTCCAGTTCATCGGCGAAACCGACCGGCACGGACTCGCCGACGTTCACTCGGCCCTTGCCTCGGTTTCTGCGCCCGGTTTCGATCTCGCTTTGTCGGGATGCGGATATTTTGGCGACGTGAAGCCGCGCGCGGTGTGGGTCGGCGTCGCCCCGAATCCGCCGCTCGCGCATCTTCAGGCGAAAGTCGCCGGCGCGCTCGCCCGCGCAGGATTCGCCGGCGAGAAGCGCAAATTCGCGCCGCATGTGACGCTCGGCTATCTCAACGGCGCGGCGCAGGGAGCGGTCGCGCGCCATTGCGCCGGCCATAATCTCTTTTCGTTCGGGCCGTTTCCGGTCGACGAATTCCATCTCTACGAATCGCATCTCGGCGGCGAGGCGAGCCATTACGAGGCGCTTGAGACCTATCCGCTCTCGTCCTCGAGATAGTCGAGAAAGCGGTCTGACGCCCGCTCGATCAGGTCGAGCACCGTCTCGAAGCCCTCCGCGCCGCCGTAATAGGGATCGGGCGCCTCGCGCGGATCGCAATCGGCGAAATCGAGGAGAAGGCGGATGTCGCATTTGCGATCGGGGGGGGCCATGGCGAGCGCGTCCGACTGGTTCTGCAGATCCATGGCGAGAAAAATGTCGAAGCCGTAGTAATCGCCAAGCTCGATCCGCCGCGCCCGGATCTGGGAGAGGTCGTAGCCGCGCTTCTCGGCGGCGCGCTGCATGCGGATATCCGGCGCCGCGCCGGCATGGGCCGCGATCGTCCCTGCCGAATCGAAATAGGCGTCGATGCCGCGCTCCCGCGCCTTGACCGTCAACACGGCTTCGGCCGCCGGCGAGCGGCAGATATTGCCGAGACAGACGACGAGAATGCGCTTCATCGCGGCCCGCGCGGTCCCTCGCGCTTATCGGACCAACCGGGACTTCTGTAAATCGTTCCCGTTGCCTATGAAGGCTGAGCCGCCCTGCGAAAGGAGTTCTCACATGACGCTTGCATTGAGCGGGATCGCCCACGCGACGATTCAGCAGATGGTGTCGGCGCTCGCCGGCATTCTCGAGAAGGGGGCGCAGTTCGCGCGGACGAAGTCGATCGACGAGGCCGTCCTCCTCGGCTGGCGGCTCGAGCCCGACATGTTCCCGATGAGCCGGCAGGTGCAGATCGCCTGCGACATCACTGTTCGGGGCCTCGCCCGCCTCGCCGGAGCGGAGCTGCCGACCTTTCCCGACACCGAGACGAGTTTCGATCAGCTCAAGGCCCGCGTCGCCAAGGCGCACGCCTTCATCCGGGACCTCGACCGCGCGAAGATCGACGCCAGCCCCGACGCCGACATCACCTTTCCGGTCGGGCAGGAGCAGATGACCATGAAGCGGCGCGATTATCTCTTCAATTTCATCCTGCCGAACCTCTATTTCCACGTAACAACAGCCTACGCCAATCTGCGCGCTTGCGGCGTGCCGCTCGGCAAGGGCGATTTTCTGGCTCGGCCGCGCTGAGGCGTCTTGAGCTGTCGCGCCGGTTTTGCGAAAAACCGGGCGCTGCTTTTTCGCCCGGCGCTCCAGATGCGGCTCGTCGTTCTCACCGGCTCCGGCGTCTCGGCCGAATCCGGCGTATCGACCTTTCGCGACAAGGACGGCGTCTGGGCGAGGCATGACTGGCGCGAAGTCGCGACGCCGGAAGGCTTCGCCGCCGATCCCGAGCACGTGCACGAGTTTTACAACGCCCGTGGCCGCCGGCTCGCGACGGTTCTTCCCAACCCCGCGCACGAGGCGCTCGTTCGGCTCGAGTCCGGGCTCGCGGCCAAGGGCGGGGCCTTCCTTCTCGTCACCCAGAATGTCGACGATCTCCACGAGCGCGCCGGATCGAAATCCTTGCTTCACATGCATGGCGAGCTCCTGCGCGCGCGGTGCGAGGCGTGCGGGGCGAGCCGGCCGTGGACCGACGACCTTTCGACGGCGACCGCCTGTCTCGGATGCGCGTCGCGGGGATTGATGCGGCCCGACGTCGTGTGGTTCGGCGAAACGCCTGTGTTTATGGAGGAGATCGCGGCGGCGATCAGCAGGGCCGATCTCTTCGTCTCGATCGGAACATCGGGCTCCGTCTATCCGGCCGCCGGTTTCGTCAACGAAGCTCGCTTGCGCCACATCCCTTGCGTCGAACTCAATCTCGAACCGTCCGAAAACGCTCATTGCTTCACCGATGCGCGCTACGGCAAGGCGACCGAAATCGTCCCGCGCTGGGTCGATGAGACGTTGCGCGGCTGAAGAGCTGTTTCGCCCGAATGAGACGATGGAATCTGCGCGCCGCGGAGCGAATGAACCGCGAACTGCAGATGAAGTCGGCCGAATCCGCTGCAGCCGGCTTTTACGGAAAACTCCGCTGGCGAAACGTGCGGAGCGGGTTTGAGCCCGTCCGTCAGTCTCGCGCGCTGATTTTTTCCCTCCCTGGTTGATCCTTTTACGGAGGATTTCTCTTGCGCCCGCTGTTTCACGTGAAACAGCAGCGTTTTCAGCGGCTTGCGGGTTCTGACCCGAACTCCCGAAGGGCAAGGGCGAAAGAGCGCGCAGCGACGCGCTCGGCCGCCGCTTGCGGAACGGCAGACGGAGTCGGCCGAATCCGCGGCCTGCAGCCGACTTTTGCGGACAATCCGGATTGGACGGCGGCCGGAAGCTGGGAGCCGCGAGCGAAGCGCTGGACCTGAGTGAGGCGGAAGCCGCAACTGGCCCCTCAAGGATGCGCAAGCGACAATGCGCGCGAGTCTCAAGGCGCGCAGGCGGAGCCAATCCGCCGCGGGCGCGACCGCCGACCGATCCCTGCCGCATCCCGCCGCGCAGTCGCCCCCGATTCTCCGGGGAGCGATGTCGGCGGCGGCGCTCGACGCGATCCAACGCGGTTCGGTTGCTTGTGGTTTTTCGTTTTGCGTTCCGGTTTGTGCGACGTCCTTCAATCTTTGCTCCTCTGACCATCTGAGAAGCGATTCTAGACGGACGCCGAAGGTGTCAGATATTAACCATTCCGGATCCGGATTTAACGCTCTATGCCGCTGAAATCGTTTGGAGATCTCAAACTTACGAGCGGGCGAACCTCGGCCTCGATCGCTGCGAATGGCGCCGGCGGTCGGCGTCTTTGTCGCTTCGCCGCCGGATTGAGGACCACAGCGCCGGCGCTCTTCGCCAGACGCTCCGTATACGGAGCATATTCCTCACGCAGCGCGCGAGAGCGTCCTCCGCCGTCACGTCGAGTGGTACCGCCTCCCGGTCTCGAACCGGGGACCTCTAGATCCACAATCTAAACGTCTTTCCGAGCGAGTCCAGCAACGACGCCGCATTTTTCGCCTGATTTCATTGCATTAGTTCAAATTCGTCCGCCTACTGATTCTACCGGCTTACACCGAATTCCACCGATTTCCACCGGAAAATGAACCCAAAATGAACCCAATTTGGGGGGTCCTGGGTTCTTCTGGGTTCCGCGAAAACCGTCCCAAGTTCGATAGAGAGCCCCTCTAGCGGTTTCCGGACCGGTTTCTTCCGGGTTCACGAATTGGGTTCATATCCGTTCATTTTGGCCTCCGGATCAATCTCGGCAAAGCCTCCGGGAAGGCTCGATGCATGTCGCTGTCGGGCAGGCTTGGGCGCTCGGTGTATTTGATCGACAGGTGATCGGCGTGATGGTCGAGCGCGCCGGCGGTCGCGAACGGCTCAAGGGCGCCTTCGATAGGGCCGGGTCGGCCGTCGAGTCATCCCATGGCAAAGACGCACTTAAAGTATGCGTTTCCGTCTGAAAAACTCAAATGGCGCGCTTAACGTGAGCCGCAAAAGGCTCTCGGCTTCGAAAGGTGCCACCTGTGAGATTGACCATTCTATTAAGGTCTTATATAGACGCTCTTATCATGGTTATAGCGTATCAAATTAGACCTTATGCGATCGACCGTCGTTGATATCCTTCCCCCCAAGGTGAAGCGGGCCTTGGGGAAAATGGGCGCGGACATCGCCGTCGCGCGCAAGCGGCGGAGCCTTACCACGGCGATGATGGCCGAAAGGCTGGGCATTGCCAAAAGCACCTATCTCAAGATTGAAAAAGGCGACCCGACCGTCTCTATGGGCGCCTACGCGATGACGTTTTTCGCGCTCGGCTTCGATGAAGCGCTTGCCGAAATACTCGACGCCAAACGCGACGACCAGGGCCTCCTTCTCGACGCGGAACGGCTGCCGCAGCGCGTGCGTCCGCGAAAGATGCTGCGGCCCCTATGAGACGAACGATCTCGGTTCATCTGGGTAAGGAGCGAACGCCGCTCGGGACGCTGTTCTACGACCAGCAGGGCGCGAGAGAGAGCGCTGCGTTCGAATATGACGCTGCGTGGCTCGCCGCACCGGATCGGTTCGCAATCGAGCCCGGGCTTCGGTTGGTGACCGGCCCGCAGTTTCATCGGAAGGCGCCGGATGGCTCTCTGTTTCATGCGGCGTTCGCCGACACAGAGCCTGACGGCTGGGCCCGCCGCGTGATCCAGCGCGACCACGCGAAGCGCCGACAAGAGGCGCGGCGCATGGGCGAGCCTGTCGATGCGCGGCCGTTAAACGCGCTCGACTTTCTTCTCGCCGTCGATGACTTCAGTCGAGTCGGCGCGCTCCGTCTCATGGATGAGGAGGGTCGCTACCAGCGCACAGTAAGTGAAGGCCGCCGCACAACGCCGCCTCTCGTTGAACTCGCGCAGCTCATGAGTGCGACGCGTGCGGTCGAAACCAACACGGAATCGATGGCGGATCTCGAGTATCTCCGCGGCCGCGGAACTTCGCTCGGCGGCTTGCGTCCGAAATGCTCCATACTTGACAACGATGGCTCTCTTGCGATCGGAAAATTTCCGAGCGTCAGCGACGAGCGGTCCATCACCAAAGGCGAAGTGCTCGCGCTGCGTCTTGCTCGCAAGGCCGGGATCGATGCTGCGGAGGCGCGCATCGTGGATAGCGACGGCTCACCGGTCGCTCTGATTCGGCGCTTCGATCGAACCGCCGACGAAGGGCGGCTGATGTACGTGTCGGCGGCGACCATGCTCGGCGCGGATGAGGCGGGAGAACACAGTTATACCGAACTGGTCGATGCGCTCCGCCAATATGGGAGCCGGCCGACAGGCGACATCGAGGAGCTGTGGCGCCGGATCGCCTTCTCGATCCTCATCACCAATATCGACGATCACCTGCGCAATCACGGCTTTCTGCATGTCGATCGCGGTCAGTGGCGGCTCGCTCCGGCTTTCGACATCAATCCCTTTCCGGACCGCTTACGGGAGCTGAAGACCTGGATCTCGGCCGAAACCGGCCCCGAAGCCACGATCGACGCGCTGATGTCGGTGACGGACTATTTCCGCATCGGCCGTGATCGCGCGAAGGCCATCCTGGCGCAGGTAGAAAGCGCTGTCGCGAACTGGCGCGGAGAAGGACGCACGCTCGGCATGACGGCTGAAGAGCTTGAACCCTTCGCGGATGCTTTCGAGCACAAGGAACGCGACGCCGTTCGGAAACGGGCCTTATGAAGAGCGCTAAATCGCCTCGTTTGTCGGCTGATCTGGAACAATCTCGACATCATAAATCATTGGTGGTCGGGACCAGCGCTCGAATTCCACTTCGTCGAGGATGTTGAGCCCCATCATTAGACCGCGAAGGGTATCATCGATATATCGCTGGCAGCTCTCCGCGCCACCGGCTTTAAGCTCGCTTTGGAGTTTATTGGCGATGGCGCTTATGGCCTCGCCCACATCATCTGCTCCTGCGGCGATCACGACTCGATCGATAAGGTCGAATTTTTCAGCAGGAAGATCCTCGCCTTCGAGGAACCGCAGATAGTCCTCGCAAATCTCTTCGGCGTTCAGCCGAACACAGAAGCGAAATAAAAACGAACTCTGCGCATTACCTGGAGGGATCGATTCATCGGGCAACAGCGAAGCTGTTTCGTCCGAGACCGAGCGTTGTCTCTTGCGGAGCGCGGACAGGACTTCGGCTCGAAGCTCGCGTCTATACCTGCTGACTGCAACGCGGTATTCGCGTTCGGTCATGATCACCGCGTTTCGGGGCATTCGAGCCGCCTCCGCCACTGCCGCCTCCTGATTCGCGGCAATTATCATCCTTTCGCTCGGTTAAGGCAGGCTTAATTGAAAGCAGCGTAGCAACGAGGCCTTCGCCGATCACCATTTTTCACTAGGCAAATGCGTTCCGTTCAGGGGCCGTCATTTGAAATTTGACGAATATCGGAGAGGGTTCTCAGAATGTGGCGCAAAGAAATTGATGGCTCGATTGTCGACGAGAACGGCAAGGTCATTTATTTCAGCACTGAGCGATTTGTGAATGACATTTGCCTAGGCAATTGCTGTTTCATTTGTGGAGCCAAACCAGACGAAAAGCCGTTCAATGACGAGCATGTCTTGCCCGAATGGGTCTTGAGGAAATACAACCTGTTCGCACGAAGGATCACGCTATCGAACGGCGTCCAATACCGTTACGACCGATTTACCGTTCCTTGCTGCGCCGACTGCAATTCCTTGATGGGCAGGGTGATCGAAGATCCGATTAGCGAAGTCGTGAAAGGCGGCGCGGCCGCAATAAGCGATTTCAATGAGAAGCACGGGCTATTGAAATTCTATGTGTGGATGGGGCTCATTTTCCTGAAGGCGCATTTGAAAGATCGCGAATTCCGATGGCACTTGGACGCGCGCGAAGGGCAAGAAAAAATCGCCGATCTGCATACTTGGGAAGAACTTCATCACCTTCATTGCGTGGTTCGCTGTTTTTACACCCAATGCACCGTTGAACAAAAGGCGGCCGGCTCATTCTTGGGCATTTCCGTTCGGCAAGATTGCTCCCCAGAGGAATTCGATTTCGCCGAACTGTCATCCGCTCAAACGATGGTCGTGCGTTTCGGCGATGCAGCGATGTTTGCGGTGTTTAATGACAGCGGCGCAGCAATGACGAAATTCTGGGAAAAATTGGAGCGCATCACCGGCGCGGTGTCGGAAATTCAATTGCGTGAAATCCTTATAGAACTGGCGTTCCTAAACTTGCATGTCAAAAACCGAGCGAGCTTTCACAGTGAAATTAATCTTGATACGGAGTCATATCGCATTCTGGCGAAGCGCCCACTGGCAGCGGAGTTCAATGAATTTGACTACGCTGTCCGCGGCAGCCTGTTGCATCATTCGATCGAGCATGTACTATCCAAAATCCGAGTGCCAAACCGGACCCAAGACGAAATTTCTGACGCCATCAAGACTGGAAGATTTTCATTCCTGTTCGACAATGATGGGCGTTTCATCGAAAAAACAGTGGTAGCTGCCGAAGGCTGAGGCGGATATCCGCATTGGGCAGATGATGGGTAGCGGGGCCGCTTTTGGGCAAGTTGGAAGTTCCATTGGGGGTGGGTGATCGTCAAGGCAAATCGCCGCCGGATTGGACGGGCGGTGGGTCGCCGGCGATGAGCGCCTTCCACGCAACGACATCGCGTTCGATCCACACGGAGACCCTGCCGATCTTCACCGGCTGCGGGAACGGCAAGCGCTCATCGTGCATCAGCTTGTAAACCATCGCCTGACTGACGCCGATCGATTCCATCACGTCTGTCAGTTTGAGGAAGCGGCCGTACGGATCAAGCGGCTGAGCGCCCTTCGCACGAGACGCCTGAGCGAAGCCGGCGAGTTCGTCGCTACGATCTGCCGTGAGACTCATCACAAAACCCACAGACCGACGTCACCGCTGAGGCGTCACGGCTTTCGACTCCATACAAGCGCGCCCTTTCCCTCCTCGCCGTTCTCAAAGAGCGCGGCGCGGATCGGCGCTGAAAAACTCGGGTCATCAAGTTCGACACGCAGGAATGGCTTGGCGCCTTCGGCCTTGCCTTTCGCACGCCAGGCGGCGCCCAGTTCCTGCCCGTTGCTGAGCACCTTGAAGTCCGGCGCCTTGTCATTGCCGTTCTTGTCATTGGCGACAAACGCGGCCTTCACATTAATGGTCATGGTGCGGATGGTTCCGGAGTATCCATCCGCGGATTTTGAGAATGTTCCTATGACAGCCATGGTCCTACTCCTTTGCTGCTTCTTTCTTTCCGATGGTTTTGCGGGCGCGCTTGAACGCCGCGTCAGATTTCAGAAAGCGCTCGATCATCAGGGCGGCGAGATCGGCGAGCGGGATTTCCCGGCCGAATTCCCGGGCATGGACGAGCGCGTAGTCGGCCAGCGCGTCGTGCGCGTCGGGACGCAGCATCACCGCGAGCTTTACGGCCGCGCGATCCGTGACCGGACCGATCTTGAGGGTCACAACGATGCCCCCTCCGCAGCGGCAGCGACAGGCCGAAGCACAAGATCCTTGTGAACGATTACGCGGAGCGGCCAGCCGGGCCGGATCCTGATCGTCGGCTGGATGTCGAGATTGCGCTGGACGATCTTCTGACCGGCCTGATTGGTCGCGGTCTGCGCGGACTCGCGCAAGGCGACGACGATGTCGCTCTCGGCGTCGTCGAAGGAGAGTTCGGTTCCGACGCCCAAGAGGGTCGAGAGCACGATGCCTTTGAGCAAGCGGAACGTATGGAAGTCGACCTCATCCGAGAGCCCGGAATAGCCGGCGATGTCGCTTGCCGGCATGTTGTCGATGACGATCGACGCGCCATCGGGGTAAATGATCCGCGACCAGACCAGGAGCGCGCGGGACTGGCCGAACGCGATGACGCTGTCATAGCGGCCGATCAGCTTCGCGCCTTGCGGGATCAGGAGATACTGGCCGGTGACGGTGTCGCGAACATTCTGCGTCACCTGGGCGATCACGGTCCCCGGCAGGTCGGAGTTGACGCCGGTAATGAGGCTTGCCGGGATGACGGTCCCGGCCATCACTTCGAACGGCGTGATCGGATCTTCGATGCGGTGCGGATTGTCGGTGTCGCTTAGCCCGCCCTCTTCCAAAAAATCGAGCTTGCGGATTTGGCGATTCGGGTCCTCGTCGCGCTCCGCGCCGAAGGGAACTGTCGGCGCGCCGAGGCCAAGATCGGCGAGCGCTTGAGGAATCTGGTCCGAGATGTCGGCGACGTCCGCGCGCCGCGCTGCGGCGCCGGCGTTCGATTTTAACTGAAAGAAGACGCCAGCCCCGCGCGCCTCGCTGGCGATCTGCGCTTCGCGCAAAGCGGCCTCGCGTGCGGCGTCGGCTTCCGGCGAGTTCCGAAACGGCGTCGGCGACATTGCGGCGTAGTCGGTCTGGTCGAGCCAGGAATCATCGCCCAACATGTCGACGGCCTCTTCCGCGTTGAGGATCGCAGCGCCGAGATCGCCGGGCAGCGGCCTGCCCAATTTCGGGGTCACGTCAGCGTAGGTTTTGGGAAGCGCTTCGAGACCTTCGGCGGTCGGCTTGGTCTCGGTGTTGTAAAGCTCCTTACTCTTCGCTTCGCCGATCGCCCGCGGCGGCCGCAGCGCGATCGTCATGGCGCCGAAGATGAGGATCGCCGCTCCGCCGGCGGCGATCATGAGCGCGGTGCGATTGAGGCGCGTCACGGGCCGCGGATTCGCCCGCAGTCTCAGCGCCTCCGGCTCTTCCTTTCTGGCGGGGGCGTCCATGTCAGCTCCGAACTTTCAAGTCGGTGCGGACGATGCGGACAATGTCCTGGTTCTTTTCGCCGAGGCGAAGCTCGGCGGCGGCGAACAACCGGTCGACGACATAGTAATTGCCGCGCATGCGGTAATTGACGAGTTCGGGCTTCCCTTCGCGGCCGAGGATGAACAGCGGCGGCGCTTCGCCCTGTCCAATCGCATCTGGGAATTGGATGAAGACCTGTTTCCCGTTGTCGAAGGCGCGAACCGGCCGCCAGTGCGGCTTGTCGCCTTCGATCTGGTAGCGGAACTTCAGATCATCGGGATCGACGCCGGCGGCGATGGTGCTTTGGATTTTTTCAATGGCCCGCTCGTTGTCGTTGCGGCGTCTGGCGAGCTGGTCCTGCGGATAGGTCCAGGAGATCGCCGCCATATAGGTCTCGCGGAAGGAGTGCATTTCGAGGTGATAGGCGCGCCGGTCCGTCGCGATGACGAGATTGGTCTTCAAGTTAGCCGCGATCGGCTTGACCAGGATGTGGACGCGTTGACCGCCGCTCTTGCCGTCGGCGTCGCCGCTCGATGTGTCGCCGACGATCCAGCGCACCGTGTCGCCGGCGGAAACTGAGTTGAGCCTCTCGCCCGGTTCGAGCGCGATGTCGGTCACCTGCTCGGGCGCGCCGTAAAGCTGATAGAGGGCGCCGTCCATGAAGGGATAGACCTGGACGGCGTTCAAGAACCGGTCGAGATCGGGTTCAATCTTGGCGCGTTCATTGGCGGCGTCGATGCGCTCAGAAGGTTGCAGCGCTGCGAGCGGCGCGCCGTCGACTTCGAGCGGCTTCAATTGTCCCGGCAAGGGATAGGGCCGCGCCGTCTCGACGATCTCTCGAACGGGTCCGCCGTCGAAGCTGACCACCTTCGCGGGAGTCGCCGGGCGCGGCTCATCGAGCGCGATGTCCGGATAGGATACGCAGCCGGAGAGCGCGATCATCGCCAGATAGGAGACGGCGGGTTTCATGAGGGTTCTTGCGTTGAAAGATCCTTCGACCAGTTGACGCCGTGGACGAAGAGCCCGAGCGGATTCTTGTGGAGCGCCTCGGCGGTGCGCGGCGGCGCGAGCACGATCGTCAGATGCGCCGTGAAGCGCTCCTGCTTCTCGAACTGGCCGCTCGCATAGGTCTTTTCCGACCAGCGAATTTCGAAGGAATCCTCGGTCGCCCGGACGACGCTTCCGACATCGACGGTGACGCTGCGCCGTCCGACATCCCTAAACGGATCATTGTCGCGGGCGTAGTCGTTGAGCGTCATCGCGCCGCGGTCGGTCGCGTAATCATAGGCGCGAAGCCAGTTCTCGCGCACGACGACGGGATCGATCGACACCGAACGCACGTCGCGAATGAAGTTTGCGAGCGCATGCGCGATCTGAGCGTCTGACGGCGTGTAGGCCTCATTGGCTGGGCCGACGGCGCGGGTGGCGCCCGTCTCATCGATCTCGACCACATAGGGCGTGACGATCGAGCGGCTCGACTGCCAGATGAGGCCGCCGACGGAAAGGCACGAGACGAGAAGCGCGCCGAACGCCGCGAGCCGCCAGTTCGCCGCTTGCGCGCGCGCTGACCCCATGCGCTCGTCCCAGATCGTCTGCGCCCGAAGATACGGCGTTTCGGGTTTCGGCGTTTCGCCATAATGTGTCGATGACCGTCGGAACACTTGTTACTCCTCACGCTGATGGAGGCTTGGACCCTCGCCGGAACCGCCGCGATCGCCGGAAGCGATGACGTGGGTTGCGGTGAGGCCCGCGTCCCGAACGCCTTGTTCGGCGCGCAAGCGCCGCGCCCATTCAGGAGCGCCTGCCGAGGGCGCTGCGGCGCCGGACGAAAGACGGCCGCCGGTCGCGGTGAAGGCGGCGCGTTCGCCGGCCTTGAACGCTTCGCCGGGATCGCCGAACGCTCTCGATACAGAGGAGCGCATCGCTCGCGCGGCGCTGGCGGCGCTAGCTTGCGCGACGCCGGCGGCGCCGGCGGCGGCGCCCTGCCATCCCGTCTCGCCGGACGCGGCACGCGCGAGCGTCGAGGCGGCGTTCGCCCCGCCCGCCATCGCTGCCCCGGTGCGGACCGCGGATTGACCTGCAGAAGCCGCGATCCTTGCACCGCCGGCGGCAAGCGCGGCCGCGCCAGCGATGGCGGCGCCAGTCCCGGCGACGGTCGCGACGGCGGCCCCGACGCCAAGCTGCGGCGCGCCGGAGACAAGCCCTGTGGCGATTCCGGGTCCGAAGATGCCGAGCGCCAGCATGGAGAGCGCGGCGAGAATGGTCGCGGCGGCGTCTTCGAGCGTCACGGCGCCGGCGGGGAACGCTGCGGTGATCGACCCGAAGATGGTCGAGCCGATGCCGACGATGATCGCGAGCACCATCAGCTTGACGCCGGAGGAAATGACGTTGCCGAGGACGCGCTCGGCGATGAAGGAGGTCTTGTTCCAGAGCGCGAAGGGAACGAGGACGAACCCGGCGAGCGTCGTCAGCTTGAACTCGATGATGGTGACGAAGAGCTGGATCGCGAGGATGAAGAACGCGAAGAGGACGATGACCCAAGCGAGAATGATGATCGCGATGGTCACGAAATTGTCGAAGAAGCTAGGGAAGCCGAGCAGCGCATTCGCCTCGGTGAGCAAAGGATAGGCGGCGGTGTAGCCGGTGTCGGCGACGAAACCCGGCTTCATGAGATCGGCGGGGGTCAGCGTCGTGCCGGTGGCGACAAGCCCGAGCCCGGCGAAGCTTGCGAAGATGATGTCGGCGAGCAGCCGGAAATTGTTGATGATGAAGGCGAAGGCGCCGACATAAAGCACTTTCTTCACGAGCTGTCCGATGACGTTGTCGACGCCGTTCATCGACCAGAAGAGGCCGGCGAGCACGATGTCGATGCCGATGAGGATCGCGGTCAGGAACCCGACGTCCCCGGACAGAAGGCCGAACCCCGAGTCGATATAGCCGACAAAAGTCGCGGTGAACTGGTCGATGACGTTGAGGTTATTCATTTGCGTCGCCCTCCGGCGCGTCCCTTACGGATAGATGACGCCGTCGCCGATGAAGCGGGTGCGATGGATGCGGGCGCGCTCCTCCATTTGCAGCTGGCGGGCGCGGTCGAGCGCTTCGGCGCGGGCGTTGACGGCCATGAGTTCGGCCGTGTGCATGGACTGCTTGGTGCCGAGGGCGAGCAGCTGGTTTGTCGCCTGGCTCACCTGCAGATCGCCGATCGCGCCTTCGCTTTGCGTCACGATTTCGTCGAGCGTGCCGAGATCGGCGGCGATCGTCTCGGTGACTTTCGCCTGCATGATGACGGCGTCATGGAAGGCGCGGCTGGCTTCCCGCCAGTGCCGGCGCGCATTACCCGCCATCGCTGCATTGGAGAACGTCGCGTAGTCCTCCGGGTAAAGGGTCTTGAACGTCGCATCGATCTGGGCGACGTCATAGGCAAGCCCCTTCGCCGTCTTGATGAGCGTATCGATCTCGGCGAGACGCGCTTTCAACGCGGCTCGCGCCGTATAGGGAAGGTTCGTCAAATCCTTCACCTGGTTGGCGATCATCTGCGCTTCGTTGACGAGCTGCTTGATCTGGTTGTTGATCATTTCGAGCGTCCTGACGGCGGTCAGGAGATTCTGCGCGTAGTTCGACGGGTCGTAGACGATGCCGCCGAAGAAGGCGTTCGCCGGGAGAATTGGCAGCAACACAAGCGTGAAAATCGCTGCGCTCATCAGCAAAGTCTTCATTCGGCGGCGCATGGCATGGCTCCTTCGTTGAATGATTGGCGGTCGGAGAAATTGAGTCGGCGGTCCGCGAGGATGTCGCTCGCCCAAGGCAGGCTCTTGACGGCGAGGAAGCGGCTCGCGAAAGCGTCGGCCCCCTCGCGGACGATCCTGTCGATCAGCGCCTGATCGGCGGGCGATGAGGCGCCGCAGAGCGCGAGGGCGACGGGACCCAATCCGAGCTCGAAGAGGCGATTGCCGATCGCCGACTGGTAATAATAGTGGCGCTTCGGCGTCGCCGTCGCGATGAGTTCGATCTGCCGCGCATTGAGCCCGAAGCCTTCATAGGTCGGACGGATGCCGGCTTCCTGAGCGCGATCATTCGCGAGGAAGATCCGCGAGGGACAGCTCTCGATGATGGTCGGCGCGATCCTCGACGCCGCGATGTCGGAAAGGGACTGCGTCGCGAAGACGACCGAGACATTCTTCTTGCGCAAGGTCTTCAGCCAGTCACGAAGCCGCGCAGCGAAGAGCGGATGATCAAGGAACACCCAGGCCTCGTCGATGACGAGAAGCGTCGGCCGCCCGTCAAAGCGCGCATCGAGCCGATCGAAGATGTAGGCAAGCGCTGGCGCGACGGCGGCCTCGCGGCGCATCAGCGCCTCCATCTCGCAGCCGTGGGTCTCGGATAGATCGAGCGTGTCTTGTTCCGCATCGAACAGTGAGCCATGCGCGCCGTCGATGGTGAAGGGTTTGAGGGCGGCGCGGAGATCGGCACGCTGAAGGAGCAGCGTCAATCCGGTGAGCGTGCGCTCCCTTGCCGGCGCTTCGGCAAGGTTGGAGAGCGCAAGCCAAAGCGCGTCGCGGATGGATGGATCGACCCTCACTCCCTCCTGCGCAAGGATTCCGAGGAGCCAGTCCTGCGCACGGCTGCGCGCTGAAGCGCTGTCGATCGCGGCGAGCGGCTGGTAAGCGGGCGCGTCCTCGCTCCCGAGATCATGAAACGCGCCGCCGAGCGCGAGGATAGCGGCCCTCAAAGAGCGACCCTTGTCGAAGGCGAATATTTGCGCGCCGACATAGCGGCGGAACTGCAGCGCCATCAGCGCGAGGAGAACAGACTTGCCCGCGCCGGTCGGTCCGACGATGAGCGTATGGCCCACGTCCCCAATATGCGTGGACAGCCGGAACGGCGTCGTTTCGTGCGTGGTCGCAACGAGGAGCGGCGGACCGTTGAGGTGTTGGTTCCAGGCGGCGCCCGCCCACACCGCAGAGAGCGGGGCGAGATGCGCGACATTCAGCGTGTGAATGAGCGGCTGGCGGATGTTCGCGTAAAGCTGTCCCGGCAAGCTCCCAAGCCAGGCGTCGACCGCGTTGACGCTCTCGCGGATGGTGACGAAGCCGAGCCCGTTGAGGACGCGCTCGATTTCCTTCGCCTGAGCGTCAATAATCGCAGCGTCTTCATCCGCGACGATGACGCTCGCGGTGAAGTAGCCAAAGGAAACATCGTCGGCCCCAAGTTCCTGCAGCGCCGCATCGGCGTCGGCGGCCTTGTTGTCGGCGTCGGCGTCGACAAGGACGCTCTGCTCGTTGAAGAGCGTCTCCTTGATGATGGCGGCGATCGACTTCCGTTTGGCGAACCATTGCCGGCGGTATTTGGCGAGTTCCTTCGTCGCCATCGGCTTGTCGAGTGCAATGAACCGCGTCGTCCAGCGATAGGAAAAGCCGAGCCGGTTGAGGCTGTCGAGGAACCCCGGCTCGCTCGCCGGCGGGAAACCCTGAATGCTGATGATGCGGAGGTGCTCATTCCCGAGCATCGGCTCGAGCCCGCCGGTCAGCGCAGAGTCGGCGAGAAACGCATCCAGAAACATCGGCGACAACGGCACGGCGACGGGATGACGCTTGGTCGATATCGTTCGATGCAGGAATTCGAGCGTCTCGGAATCATCGAGCGCATGACACTCCGGCAGAAGCGCTGCGAGGAGATCGATGGCGCGATCGGTCTCCAGCAAGAACGTGTCGAGGTAGTCCCGCCACGAAGCGGGCGCGGCCGTGTTCTCGCGCGTCAGGAAAAGCGCCTCGCCCTTGGCCGTGCGATCGGTCGGCGGCAGCCAAGCGATGGTCAGATGATAGGCGCTCTCGAAGTGACGGCCGGCGCTTTCAAAATGCGCGCGGCGCTCTTCATCGACGAGGAACGCCGCGCCGTCGCGAAAGTCGCTCGACGGATAGTCTGACGCCGGCGATCGTGCGGCTTCGAAGAAGAGCGCCCAGCCCGAGCCGAAACGCTTCAGCACATTGTTGACGCGCGCGGTGAAGCTCACGAGCTCCTCAGCGCTGGCGCTTTCGAGATCGGGCCCACGATAGCGGATGGTCCGCTGGAAGCTTCCGTCCTTGTTGAGGACGATGCCTGGGGCGACGAGAGCCGCCCAAGGGAGATAATCCGCAAGACGTTTCGGGCGCTGCTGATATTCGCGGAGGTTCAGCATGAAAGATACGCCTTGTGCTTCAGATGCCTGACGCCGACCTCCACGAATTTCGGATCCTTCTTCGCGGCGTAGACGGCGGCGGCATGGCCGACGATGAAGAGGAGGATGCCGGCCGCCCACATCTGCAGTCCGAGGCCCACGGCTGCGGCGATGGTGCCGTTGAGGATGGCGATCCCGCGCGGCGCGCCGGCCATCGTGATGGGCTCGGTGAGGCTCCGGTGGATCGGGATCGAATAGCCGTTGGTCATGGGTCCAATTCCTCAGATCAGCGCGCCGCCGCCGAAGGAGAAGAAGGCAAGGAAGAAGCTCGTCGCGGCGAACGCTACGGAAAGGCCGAAGACGATCTGGATGAGGCGTCGGAAGCCGCCCGACGTGTCGCCGAAGGCGAGAGAGAGCCCCGTGATGATAATGATGATGACGGCGACGATGCGCGCGACGGGGCCTTCGATCGAGGCGAGGATCGAAGCGAGCGGCGCTTCCCAGGGCATGCCGGAGCCGGCGGCGTGCGCGGGCGCCGCCAGCACGAAAATTCCGAGCGTGATGAGACCGAGCATGAGCTGGCGCTGGAGACGGGCGACGATCATGAATTTGCTCCTTCATTGACGACGACAAGTTCGAGAGAGTTGGGTTTGGCGAGCCGGTAGCCGTTGTGGTCAAAGCCCTCGACGCGGAGGATTTCTTCGACGCGCCGTCCGCCCGTGCTGCGGCTGATGAAGACGACGAGGTCGATCGCGTCGGCGATCAACTGACAGGGGATGTGCGTCGTCCGTTCGCCGATCAATTGTTCGAGCCGCATCAGCGCCGCCGCCGCGGAATTGGCGTGCACCGTCGCGACGCCGCCCGGATGCCCGGTGTTCCACGCCTTGAGGAGATCAAGCGCCTCGCCGCCGCGCACTTCGCCGACGATGATGCGGTCGGGTCTTAACCGCATGGTCGAGCGCACAAGCGCTTCAAGACTGACCGTCGGCGACGTCCGGAGCGCAATGACGTCTCGCGCCTCACAGCGAAGCTCGCGCGTGTCTTCGAGAATGACGACCCTGTCTTCCGTTGCGGCGACCTCAGTGAGGAGCGCATTGGCGAGCGTCGTCTTGCCCGAGGAAGCGCCGCCGGCGATGAGGATGTTCTGGCGTCTGGAGATCGCGGATTTGAGGATCAGCGCATCGGCGCCAGTCATGATCCCGGCCTCGACATACTCAGCGAGCGCAATAACGCGGCCGGCGGCTTTGCGGATCGAGAAGCAAGGGGCAATCGCGACCGGCGGCAGTACGCCCTCGAAGCGCTCGCCGGTCGGGAGTTCGGCGGAGACGATGGGCCGGGCCTTGTCGCAGTCGAAGCCGATCTGGCTGGCGACAAGCCGGATGATCCGTTCGACATCGGCGGACCGCAGACGCCGAGCTTCCTCAGCGCGGCATTTCCCGTGCCGCTCGATCCAGAGCGCGCCGTCGGGATTGACCATGATCTCAGCGACGGCCTCATCTTCGAGGGCGCAGCCGATCACCGGCCCGAACGCCGTCTTCAGCATCGAGGCGCGTCGCGTAGCGGTTTCGGATTCGAGCAGACGGGTCATGCCGCACGCTCCTGATTCTCGATTTCGCTTGGTCGAACGAGATCGATGGTTGCGAGGAGCGCATCGGTATAGCGCTCCTTGCCGGCGAGCCGCGCGGCCACCTGTCCGATGAAGTGCTCGAAGCGTTTTCGGCCCGCAGCCTCGGCGCCGCCGCGCAAGGTCTCGGGCACCGGCGGCGTGACGCAGAGATAAAAGAGAACGAACAGCGCCAGCGTTTCGGTCTGCGCGATCCCCTCGTCGGCCATCCGCTCCATCGCGCGGGTCAATTTGTCGAGGCGCTGTGCGATGCGCTGAAGGGCGCGCTCATCCGCTTTTGAGTCGAGCAATTGCTTGATCGCCGCATCGACGACGGCCGCCTTGCTTGCGGCGCCGTCCTGAACCGCGCGTTTTAAGAGCGCGTCGGCTTCCGGCGTCACATGGATGTTGATGCGCGGTTTCGTCACGGCGTCAGATCCCCGGCAACAGGCTTGGCATGCTGCGGTCGAGGCCCACGGCCCGACGGGTCGTATCGCGCGCGAGATCCTTCAATCGCCGCGCAGCGGCGAGGTCGTCGGTTTCATCCTCCGAAGTCTCATCGCGCTCGGTCGCGTGACCTGGCCTCGATTTGATCGGATCGAGCTCCGGCGTCTGCGCGAGACCGCCCTCGCTCTCCGCCGCGCCCGCCTTGACGAGATCGAACCAGGGCTGATCGAGTCGCTTGTCGGACTTGGCGGTCATTCCCGACCAATCGTCGGCCGTCGCCGGCGGCGCATCGGGATAGCGGCCGCTCGAACTCGTGAGCGAAACCGCCGGCAGCCGCCGGGGCGAGAAATTCCGGTCGCGGTAATATTGGAGCTTCCTGCCTCTTATCGGCGGCGCCCCGGAGATGAGTGCAATCAACTCGTCGCTTGGGAGTTGCATCACCTCGCCGGGCGTCAGCAGCGGGCGGGCCGTCTCCTGCCGCGAGACCATGACATGTGCGAGCCAAGGCGCGAGGCGATGGCCGGCGTAGTTACGCTGGGCGCGGAGTTCCGTCGCGGTTCCGAGAGCGTCCGAAACACGTTTCGCGGTGCGCTCGTCATTGGCGGCGAAGGCGACGCGTACATGGCAATTGTCGAGAATCGAATTGTTCGGGCCGTAGGCCTTCTCGATCTGGTTCAGGGATTGCGCGATCAGATAGGCGCGGACGCCGTACCCCGCCATGAAAGCGAGCGCCGATTCGAAGAAGTCGAGGCGGCCGAGCGCCGGGAACTCGTCGAGCATCATCAAAAGCTTGTGGCGCCTCGATGCCGGCGCGGTCTCGAGCTCTTCCGTCAGCCTCCGGCCGATCTGGTTGAGGATGAGGCGGATGAGCGGCTTCGTCCGCGAAATGTCCGACGGCGGCACGACGAGATAGAGCGACGCCGGATTTTCCGAAGCGACCAGATTTTCGATCCGCCAGTCGCAGGCGCTCGTGACATGGGCGATGGTCGGGTCTCGGTAGAGCCCGAGAAAACTCATCGCCGTCGACAGGACGCCCGAGCGCTCATTATCGGACTTGTTGAGGAGTTCGCGCGCGGCCTGCGCGACCACGGGATGGACTTTCGGCGCGTCCTTCGTCCCCAAATGATTGGTCGACATCATGATCGAGAGCGAGCGCTCGAAGGTTCGGGACGGGTCCGACAAGAACGCCGCGACGCGCGCCAGCGTCTTCTCCTTCTCGGCGTAGAGGACATGGAGGATGACGCCGACGAGAAGCGCGTGGCCGGTCTTTTCCCAATGGGAGCGCCGTTCGAGCGAGCCTTCCGGATCGACGAGGATGTCGGCGATGTTCTGGACGTCGCGGACTTCCCTCTCGCCTTTCCGGACTTCGAGGAGCGGATTGTACCGCGCGGACCTCGGATTGGTCGGATCGAAGAGAAGGCAGTGCGAGAAGCGCGACCGCCAGCCGGAAGTAAGGGTCCAGTTCTCGCCCTTGATATCGTGAATGACGGCGCTCCCCGTCCAGGAGAGAAGCGTCGGCACGACGAGACCGACGCCCTTGCCGGACCGCGTCGGCGCGAACGCCATCACATGTTCGGGGCCGTCATGGCGCAGATACTCGCCACGCCAGCGCCCGAGAAAGACGCCGTCATTGTTGAAGAGGCCGGCCGTCTCGATATCGCGCCGCTTCGCCCAGCGCGCCGAGCCGTAGGTCGTGACATTCCGGTTCTGCCGCGCCCGCCACAGCGAACCGGCGATCGCCGCCGCCGCGCCGAGCATCCCGCCCGACGCGGCGATGGCGCCGCCACGCATGAAGACGTCGGGGGCGTACGCTTCATACGCGAACCACCACTCGAAGAGCCGCCACGGGTAATAGAGGGCTGTCTCGCCGATGGTGAACCATGGTTTCCCGAGCGCCGGATCGAAGCCGAAGGAAATCGCCACGAACTGCGTCGCAGCCAGCATCGCCGCCGCAATGATCAGGACCACGACGATCGCCTGGCCGATGAGAATCTTGGTGGGCGTCATGACCCTGCATCCACGCGGAACGAATTGCCGTTCCGTCGGATGTGATCATCGGCTTACGGATTGAGATCAGTCACTAGGGATTATTTGAGGCGGTCTGCGGCTTGTTGCGATAGATTGCGGCGGGGTGACGGGTCGTTGCAGCTTGATGCGGTTCGATGCAGCTTGCTGCAGTCGGATACGTGGAATATTAGATTCCGCAGTTCGCTCTAAGCAAATTGCATCCACATGGAGTTGCACCCACAGTGGACGGATGGTGCACTTGATCCGGAGCGAAGCCATTGGTGCTCAACCGAATCCACTGCCACACCGCTGACGCTGCGTTTCTTGCCGCGACCGTCTGGACGGCGTTTTTCTGCCGGCAACCATTGCTAGAGTTGATTGTTATTTATGTGTATTCTATAACAATATCTTTTCATTGGAGGCGGATACAGATGATTACTACCGATAACTTCCACGAGCGTCGGAGTATCGCGGGAAATTTTCGCGACAAGACCGAGGCCTATGAGGAAGGGGCTCTCGTCGAATTGCGGCGACGACGAAGCAATGAGATACAAGCGACGGGATCGCTTCATCTAGGCATCCGCGCGCGCGTGCTTGCAGCGCGGCGGAGCGGGAAAGTCATATCATAGTGCGACAGTTCTTCGCGTATGTGAGAGCCGAGACCAGCGAGATTCTCGCCTCGCACGGCAATGCGTTGGAATATTGCCGCGGTCTGCTGACGGAGGACGGAATTGACTCTCTGCCGGAAGGGGTTGTGGATTTCTTCGAGGCAGCAGAACCCGATGAACGCAATTACGCCATCGCAAGCGCATATGCGCTGCTGATCGGCGAAAAGCGCCGCCACGCGCTCTCCGCTTATTTCACGCCTCCGGTTCTGGCGCGCGCGGTAATCGAAGCCTGCGCGCCGGTGCTGGCTGAACGCAAGGAGCCGACAGTCCTCGATCCCGCTTGCGGCGGCGGCTCGTTCTTGACGCCAATCGCGCGCCATCTGATCACAAAGGCAATCAAAGCCGGCGTTTCTGTCGATGAAGCGTGCCGCAGTGCGCTCAAGAGCGTACGCGGCATCGAACTCGATGCCGGGCTCGCTGCGCTGAGCCAGGCCCTGCTTCGCAACACGCTTGCAAGCGAATACGGATTCACTGTGAAAGGCCCGCTCGGACTCGTGCGCTGCGCCGATGCGCTTGGCGAGCGTTTCGGCGAGGGTTTCGATCTCATCGTGGGCAATCCGCCCTACAGCAAGATCGGCAGGGCGGGAGTCACGGGCGAGTTGAAGGAGGCCGGCCTTGCCAATATCGGCGGGCACACGAATCTCTACGCGCTCTTCCTGCTGAAAAGCCTCGGCTGGCTCAAGCCCGGCGGCGGCCTCGTATTCGTTCTGCCGACGAGCTTCGTCGCTGGCCCCCACTTCGCGGGCCTGCGCCAGGAAGTGCTCAGGCGGGCGGAAGTTCAGCGCATCGATCTTCATGAGCAGCGCGAGAATCTCTTCCTCGGCGCCGTTCAGGACATATGCTTGCTCTCGCTGCGCCGCCGGCTCAAGGACGTAACGAGCGCCGCAGCCGAGCACAGCTACGATTTGGGCGTCATCGATGCCGGGGGGGCGCGGCGCGCCGCCGGCACGGCCGCCGCAAAAGCCGGCGGCGAACCGTGGACGCTGCCGGTTGCGAACGAAGTAAAGGCGTTCGTGCCGCGCGATGCGAAAAACGCCGGGGCGAAGGCTTTCACGCTGGAGGATTACGGCTACAGGATCCGCGTGGGTAAAGTCGTGCCAACACGCGAGCGGGCGCAACTGCACAAGAAGCGCGCCAAAGGCGACTTTCCGTTGCTGTGGGCTTCGGCGATCCGGCCGGACGGTGGGTTCGACTTCAACGCCTCGGCGAAGATGGACAACGCGCAGTGGTATGCGCCGCTCGATCCCGCCACCGTGCGCTACAACACGGTTCGGCCGGCGGTCATCGTGCAGCGCACAAGCAATCGCGACCAAGCGCGGCGGCTCAACGCGGCGGCCGTGCCGCTGGCCTTTCGCAAAAAGCACAGGAAGGGCTTCGTCGCCGAGAACCATGTCATTGTGCTGGAATCGCTCACGGCAAAGCCGCGCGTTGCGCCGACCAAGACGGCGGCGCTGCTGAACGCGGCGGTCGTGAACGAGCGCTTTCAGACGGTGTGCGGCAGTTTCAGTGTCTCGGCAAAGCTGCTGGAGCGCCTCGCGCTTCCCGATCCGTCGCTCATCTCAAAACTCAAGGCGGAAGGGCGCGAACACGCGCTGCGCCGGTTGTTCGCCCCGCTGGATGAGGTGCTGGCGCCGCCGCTACAGCCGGCGCGCGATGCGCAAAATTCCGTCGACCAGCCGCGCCACCTGAAGCGCGGCGTTGCCTTCGACCAGAACCCCCGCCTCAAGCGACGTGCCGTCGCCTGACCCCAGCAGGTTGGCCGAACCGACATAGGCGAGCCGGTCATCCCCCAGCACGATCTTCGCGTGAAACGTTTCCAGGGGCAGCGCGCGCCCGCTGCCGGCGGGATGGGGCAGGCAATAGTCGCTGACCGCGACTTTATGCGCACGCAGCCAGTCGCCGTGATGGACGGCGAGAGCGACGGCGTGCTTCTCCGAATCGCGCAGCACAAGAATCTTCTGCACCTCCGGCGCGGCGGCATCGAACATCGTCCTGAGCCAGCCGAAACCGTAGCTGTCGATGTAGGGCGTCATCGCGATCAGGCACGAGCGCGCGCTCCGCGCGATGCGCAGCAGCGCCGCCGCCGTGGAAAGATAGCCGCCCGGCCTGCCCGGCGTCTCCGGCAGCTCCATCGCCAGAAAGCTGGGAGCCATCGGCATCGTGACGACAAGTTCGAGCTGCGCCGCTTCATGGCGCAGGCGGCGATACTGCTCGGCACCGCGCAGCAGCGTTGCGAGGCGTCGCAATTCCGAGATGCTGAGTTCGGTGCTCCAGCTCGCGCCGTCTTCCGAGCGCGCGCAGACGCCGGCGACGGCGAGCCCCGCGAGGACGGGAGCCGCGTCGCCCGGGTGCATCGCGTAGCCGCCCGCGCCGCAGACGCGATCGCAGCTCCATTGGCCGGGACCGAGCGCCGCGAGGCCCTCGATCAACTGGGCCGCGGTTCCCGGCCATGGCGATGCGCAGCGCACGACATCGGTGTCGCCCGCCATCAATCGCCCCCGGCTTCCGCGCGCCTCAGATCGCGGACAACCTCGAAATACCCCGGCAGCTGCGACTGATCGATATCCCAAAGCGGCGCGCGACCGCCGATCAGCGCGGCGCGGGAAAGCAAATGGTTGCTCGCGATGCAGGATGTCTCGGGAATCACGATGCAGGCCGGACACGCGCCCCCCCGGTGATCGCAGAGCGTGCCCGAGCCGCAGCGCAGTTCGCGCCGCGCGACCAGGTAATCGAGGAAGGCGCCGTTGTGATCGCGCCACATCGAGGAAATGTTGCCGAGGTCTTCGGTCATTCCGCGTCGGTGCACGAGGAAGGCGAGATCGGCGGGGAAGATGGCTTCGCTCATCGAGCCCAGGTCGAGTCCGGAGAAGCGTGCGATGCCGTGCATCACATGGTGCGCCATTGTATGCAGCAGCAGATAAACCAGCGAGGGCACGTCGCGCGTGCGCTCGCGCGAGGCCGGGTCGCGCACGCCGAATTGCTGCAGGAACGGACCGAAGTCGGCGTATTGCTCGATCACCAGCGAGCCGAGCGTGCGCGGCGCCGGGGGCGGCGCGGCGAGCGCGCCGTTCTCGCGCAGGAAGGCGACGACCGCGGCTGGATCGAGGCGCATGTAGATGGCTTCGTTCTGCTGTTCGATGACGTAGACCGGCCGACGGTTGTTCGGCAGGCGCGGGAAGCCCATGAGCCGCACCGGCATCGGACGGTCCTTCTGCGTCGTGATCGGTGTTGCCGATACGCGCGTGAATCCGAAGGAGAACTCGACCATGTCGAGATTGCGGATGAGAAACGCGTCGGCGATGCCCGCTCGCGCTAGGTCCTGCGCCACGCGGTCGCGGTAGACGGCTTCAAGCGCCGCCTCGCCGTGCTCGGCGCAAAGTTCGGGGTGCGGCTGGCGGAGATTGCTGGCCTCGCTCGCGATATCGACCTTGCGCCGGCGCAAGGCGTCGTGCTCGACCGTGCTGCGCATCGGGTCGAACCGGCGCGCGTATCCCTGCACATCCCGGTCACGCACCTGCTGCGCGAGGGCGGGCGTGGCGACGGGCTCAAGAATCACGTCGCCCGATGCGTACCAGCCTTCGCGCATCATCCGGGCTATGCCGCCGATGCCGTCCGCCTGCGCCTGCTGTCCCGCTGCGCGCAGCTGGTTTTCCTGCGTCCGCAGCGCTTCGTAAGGCGGCCACTGGTTGCCGCGCCCTTTCGCCGTGAGCTGGTCGCGGATGCTCTCATCCGACGGATCGGCGCCGCCGTAGCCGTGCAGCGCTGCGAGCTTGGCGATCAGTTCGGCATGGCGCGACGGCGCCATGAGAGAGACGACTTCAGGGTCCGCGTCGTAGACGATGAATCGCGCCGACTGCACGTAGAAGACCGGCGAGGCGCGGTAGGAGACCGGGATCATATTGATCTCGCTCCACTGGTGCGCCGCTCCTTCGTCGATGCGGGGCTTGAGGAGATTGAGGCTGAAAGGATCGGTCTGATAGACCTCGCGCTCGGCTTCGCAGCCGGTGCATTTGAAGCGCCAGAGCGAGAACTGGTTGCCCTGCTTGATGAGCTGGAAATCTTCGGCGCCGCATTTGCAGCGCGGAATCTTGCGCACTTCGCCATCGCGCCCGAGCGTGTAGCGGTAGGGCGAGAGCCCTTCGAGCGTGCCCGACCAGTGCACGTAGACGACATCGAGCTGCCGCCAGCGGCAGTCCCGCCCTTCGCCCGCGGCGCAGCGCGTCGGCAGCGGCTCCGCGAACTGGTGCGCGGGCGAGATGTACTCGCGCACCTTCTGGCAGAAGTCGCAGCGATAGACGAGCGGCCCCGGCAAGTAGCCGATTTTTTCAGGCGGCATGAACTCGAAACTGTCGAGCCCCATTTCGACGCCGGCGGCGCCCGGGCGCATCGGATTGTAGAAGCAGCTGTCGAGCAACTGTATCTCGTACACCGGCGCGTCGCGCGCGATCGTCAGGCCGCGCGAAAGCCAGCTCACGCAGAATTCGCGCAGCGTCTCCATGATCTGCTCGCGGCGGGTGGGCCGCGCGCTGAAATCGATCGTCGGGCCTTCGACCGGCACGGACATGCACGCGCCCTTGCCGCCTTCCCACGTGAACATCGCGCCGGGCGCGTAGGAAGTGGCGAGCTGCGACTGCGAGCGCGACATGCGCGGCGGGTAGAGCCGCGGCGCGTTGGGATTGGCGCCTCCGCCGGAATTCTGGTTCTCCCCGGACATCAGCGGTCCTCCACGTCGATCGGCGCCGGATCGGCATCCATATCCGAGCGCGAAGGCACGCGCTGGCCGCGGATGACGCGCATCACGTGGCGCACGGTTTCAAGATGCACCCTTCGCCCGCGATAGGGATCGCGCGTTGCGCCGAGGATGACGCCGCCCGCGTCAACGTCGCGCAGTGACGTCATCGGCTTGCGTAGCGCCGTGGATTCGATGCTCGTCCAGAAATTGGAGAGCTGGCTCGAATCCGAGCGCGCAGTGAAACGCTCCAGCAACTGCCTCATGCGGTCCTCGACGAAGCGCGCGTAATGTTCGGCGTGCGTCGTCGCGCCGATGGCTTCCGCCCCGCGGCCGTTGACGCCGACCGCCTCGATGGCGAAGTCGCGGACGGCGCGGATCGCCGCGGTTTCTCCGCCGCCGGAATGGCGGTCGGCCCAGACCTTGATGGAAGCCGCGGTCGTGAACGTGCGCGCGCTGGCTTTGTCGTTGTCGGGGGCGCGCGCGAAGTTCTCCTGTTCGACGACGCCGCACAGGTAAGCCTGCAGGATGCTCGGCACCATGCGCTTGATGGCCCTGTCGGCCCAGCGCTGCACAGCGGGCGGCGGGATCATGCGCTCAAGGAAGCGGTGAAACTGGTCGTGCGTTTCCACAACGTAGCGGTCGCGGCGGCCGTGCGGCGTCGGCACGAAGAGGCTGAAGCCGACATGCGTGCGGCCGACGCGGCTCGACGCCTGGATGTATTCAGCAATGTCGGACGGAAGGCCGGCAAAGAACATCGCGTTGAACTGGTCCACATCGACACCGTGGCTGATGGCGGAGGTCGCAACGATGTTGCGCAGAGACTCCCCGAGCGGGCGGAAGGCCGCTCCCGGCGCAGCGCTCTCCTCGGCGCGCGCCATCACGCCCTGAATCTCCGCAATCGTCACGCCGCCGGAGATGAGGTCCGTCAGGTAGGGAAGATCGACGATGCCGTCGCCGCGCTGATCGCGCTCCACCTGCGCGGCGAGCGTTTCAATGATCTGGTCGCCGCCTTTCTTGTTGGTGACGTAGGTCAGTGAGATGCGCAAAAGATCGACGAGCGTCGCGATGATTTCGACGCCCTGGGGCGACCCCAGCAGCGCGCTCAGCGCCTGCCTGCGGAGCGGCGTCAACGGATCGTCGGGGCTGAGCGACGCGTCAATAAGCGCGACAGCTTCGGCGCTGCGTCCGCTTTCCATGAGTTGCCATAGGCGCGTGAAGGCGAGATGGTAGGCCGAGACGACGGCGGAAGCCGTCATCGTGTGAGAGCGCCCGTTCGTCATCATTGACATGTAGGTGCGCATGCGCGGCGCCGTGATTTCAGGCCGGCGATGCGCGGGAAAGGTTTGCGCAATCGCGGCGCGCTCTGCATTCAGCGGCGTGCGCGGCTGCGCGTAGAAGGACTCGTAGAGATTGGGGCCGGGGCACGGGAAGCGCAGCGGCTCGCGCTGGTAGAGCACGCGCAGTTGCCGGTCCGGATCGGAAATCGTCGCGGTGGCGGCGATGACTTTGGCAAGACGCGGCTTACGTTGCTGCCCCGCCGCATCACGCCATAGCGCGACCTGCTCGCGCAGCAGGCCGCTGCCGAGGCGGTTGAAGACGGCTTCGAGCGTCGTCTCGAAGAGCCCCGAAAAGGTGCCGAGGCTCTCGTCGAGAAGATGGCCTTCGTCCTGGATGATTAGGCTGGGGAACGAGTCGAAGAAAATGCTGCTGCCCGCCGGGAACGCCGGTTTGAGGCGCGTCCAGCCCTCGTCTTCGGCTTTGACGAGCGCCTTGCTGCCGCGCGGCATGAAGAGATGGCGGCTCGCCGGGTCCATGTAGCGCGCGGCGCCGAACATGCCGGCGATAGCGTTGATCGTGCGGTCGTGCTGGCCGATGAGGGCGAGCTTGTCGATCGTGCCGAGCACCACAGAAGGCGCGCGCTGATAGATGGTATCGTCCGTGAGCAGAAACGGCAGCGGCACGCGGTCGGGCGCGGGCGGATTGAGGCGGTTCCAGGCGCAACTCGTATCATTGAAGCAGACGATGCCGATGCGCCCGTGCTGCGAGGGATATTTGCGCATGCCGGTATTGGCGCCGCAGCACGGGCACTTGCGCAGCTTGTCGTAGGATTCGAGCGCTTCGGCGTAGCGCGCCGAGCGCCGCTGCGCCGCCTTGGCGGCTTCGGTCGTCTCTTGCGGCGGATTGAGCAGCGCTGCGTCGCTGGCATGCGCCGCCGCCGTCACGGACGGTACGCCGCCGAAGCCCTGCGCGACGCGGTTGGGAGTGTTGCCGGAGCCCACCCAAAACCCGATCTCGAAAGGCCAGCCCTGTATTTGGTGCCGCAGGCGCACGAGCTCGGCCTGCGCGAGAACGCGCATCAGGCGGCGCGCCTGCTGCAACGTCAGAAGGCGCAGCGGATAGCGAACGAGCGCGCTCACGCCTCTGCTCTTGCCGCGCAGGCGGTCGAAGAAAAGATTGAAGATGAGAAGCCCGAAAAACGCTTCTGACTTGCCGCCCCCGGTGGGGAAATAGAGCAGGCTCGCCGAGAGCTCGTCGCGGAACGGATCGAAGCGGTCCTCGTATTCCGGCATGCGCGAGGCGAGCGTCGGCAGATGGGCGAGGATGAAGGCAAGCTGGAACAGGCGCCAGTCGGTGAACTTGTCGCCGCCGTAAGCGGCGAAGGCTTCGTTCGTGCATAGCCACGCTTTCCACGGCGCCGCGCGGCGCGTGAGTGATGCACGCGCTCCCGCATCCAGCGGCGGCGCAGCGGCTAGCTGCATTGCGACGTTGCGCGAGTCCTGCAGCAGCACAATGCCGTCGCGGATGAAGCCGCTTTCGCGGCGATACGCCTGCATGTCCTGCTCATGCGCGCGGCGCTCGTCCGCCGCGACGCGCTCATCGAGCCCAGCCCCGGCGTCGAAACCGGCTTGCCCGTCGATCCACGCATCGTAGGCGGCGGGCAGCGCGAGCAGCAGCGCCGGGTCGCTGCTCGGGTCGGCGAGCGCCGCGTAGGAGGTCGGCACGCCCTCGATTCTGCGCGGCTCTATGCGCGGCTGCGCATAACGTGGCGCCCACGTGGTGCGAAGCGCGACGATGCCCTCGGCGCTTACCACCGCTTTCACGCCGCAATTGAGGCCCATCGCCGGATATTCGAGCCAGTCGCGGAACCGGTAGGACGGTTTCACGCGATCGAGCCGCAGCGGCAGATGCGCCGCCGCAGGCAACGACACTTGCAGCGCCACCTGAAAAATTGCGTGCTCGAACGCGGGCGCGTCGCGCCCGGCAGGCATCGCCGCATCGTTTTGCAGCGCGATGCGCATATTGAGGCGCGAGGCATCGGAAAAATCGGGGTCGAGATCGGCGATCAGCGTGACGCCGTCGATGTCGGGAAGGACATCGTCCAGCACGGCCGGCCGCCGCGCGCGAAGCGCGGCGAGATAAGCGTTCCACGCGGCTTCGCTTGCGAACTGGCTGGGAAGAATTCGTTCGCGGGGCCTGTAGGCATCGCGCTGGCCTTCTTCCGTCGCAAGCCACGCCGACAGCGCTTTGCGCAGGCGGTCGCGCAGCGCCGTCGCAAAAGCGCCAGCGGCGGCGATCCGCGATTGCTCGTCGCCAAGCGCGAAGGGGAACGGCCCGAGGGCAAGCGCGAGCCGCCGCCATTTCTGCGGAATCGGCTGCGACGCTGCGAAGTGGTCGTCGATGCGCCCCGCTCCGGCGCGCAGCGGCCCGACCGCTCCCGCTGCGGGCGGCGGGCCTTCCTCCGCGTCCGCGCCTTCCCGGTTTTCGGATTCGGGCGCGGCCTGCAGATCCTCAAGTCCCGCTTCGATGACTTCGCTTGCAGCTTCGTCGAGATCGGCCGCCGTCACGGGACGCGCCTCGCAGCCCTCGGCAACGATGCGAATGCCAAGTTCGGCGAAAGCGCGGTCGAACGCTTCGCGGCGAATGGCGGCGATCTGCGCGTTGCGCTCGTTGCGGCGGGCGAGCCTGCGTTGCGTCTGCTCTTGATGCGCGGCAGCCGACCGCTCGGCGCGGTCCGCTGCGTCAGTAGCGCCGCGCGCAATCCCCCGCGCTTCGGCGTCGCCTTCGCCGCCGGTGCCGGCGGCGGCTTCCGGAACGTCGGCGATTTCATGCGCGCGTTCGGCCTGCGCGAGCGCGTCGCCCGCCCGGTCGAGGTCGGGCTCCTCCTCGACCGGCGCTAGAGCCGCGATGCGCTCCACGATGTAGTCGCGCGCGCGCCGCTCGACATTCTGGCGCGCTTCGTTCGAGAGCTGCACCTGGGGCATCATGTCGTGCCGCGGATCGGCGATGTCCTGCCATGTTGGCAGTTCGCGGATATAGACAGCGAATTCAGGCTCGACGACAACCTCGCCGTTCGCGCCCGAGGCGACTTGCAGGTCGATCCCCATCGTCGCGATGTGGATGTCGCTCGTCTCGTCCTCGTTGCGCTGGTCGAAGCGCGGCAGAAGGAAACCGCTAACAAGTTTCGAAGACGGGCGCACGCCGTAGATGACCGCGCCGTCCGCGCCCTCCCCGGTGCAATGGTGCTCGGTCAGGCGCAGCAAGGCGTCGACCATTGCTTCCTTGGCTTCGGTGAAATCGGTTCCGCCCTGCCGGCGGTGCGCGGCTTCCGCGGCTGCCAGATCGGCCGCGCGGGGAGGGAGAGGAGTGTTCGCGCCCGTGGAGTCAGTCATGATGTGTCTTCTGCTCAATGAGTTCCCGCGCGGTGACCTGCTCCAGATGATCGAGCGCCTTCCTGCGCAGCGCCGCGATGCTCTGGCGCATGTCGGCCTTGAAATGCGACGCCGTGCCGTGGGGATCGACAAGGACGGAAACGAAAGCCTGCGCCATGCGCTGTCCGGCGCGCCTCCGGTCGATCCGCAACTGGCGTATGCCTTCGAGCCACATCTTATCGGCGATGGCTTCGGGCGCGTGCAAGACCGCCATGAAGGCATCGTATTCGCGCCGGTTCTGCGGCGCGTGCGGGCGCCGCTCTTCGGGCGGCAACTGCTTGTACTCGCTGACCTTCAGCCATCCAAGGACTGTACCGTGGGAGGGGGACCGCGCGCCGCGCTGCTGAATCTCGGCGAGAACGGTGCGGGCCTTCGCGCTGAGCGTGTCTCCCTTTATGCCCGGCAGCTGCGCTTCCACATATGTGTGATACGCATCCACCATGACCTGGGCGAGGACGCGGATCGGCAGGATTTCCCTCGCCTCCTCGGCGAAGGCGTCGTCGGGCACGACGATTGTGTGGCCGGCAAGCACGTCGCGCGCGAGCGCGCGTTCATAGGGATTGTATTCGGCGTCGGCGTTGTAGCGGATGAGCGCCGTGCCCGGCCTCGCGCGCAGCGGCCGCCCGCTGGCAAGCGTAAGGATGACGACGGTGCCGTCATCCTCTTCGCCGTCGTCGTCGATGAGGTCGATGATGGCGTCCTCCGGCCCGGTGCGTTCCGCGGGCGTGAGATCGAGATCGATCGAGTTCGCCCCGCGCGCTTCCACCTCTTTCTTGGCGGCCTGCGCGACGATCGCGAGCCGCGCGCCGAGACCGTCCGCGCCCGCAAGATCGGGATGTGCCGCGAGGCGCTCGTAGGTTTCGAAAAGGCGCGCGGCAAAAGTGCGCTCGCAGAGTACGGTCACCTCGCCCGGCAGCCAGGGGCGCGTGATCGCGCCGGCAAGGGCGTCGGCGCCAGGTGCGATGAGCACGAGGCGCTTCCACATGTTGCGGTCCTTCGCGTTTTCGATGCCGCTCAGGAGTCCCGGAAGTTCGTCGGTCGTTGCAAGGCGGATGTGATCTTTATCGATATGCCTTCGAAGCGCCTGCCCCGTCTCGCTGTCGTCGGCAAAACGCAGAGTCGCGAGCGCCCGCTCTTCGTGAGTGGCGAAGATCACGATACTGCGGCTGGATTTGCGCGCAATCGAGGTGATGAGCGCTTCGGTGAGCGAGCCGATCGGCGTTTCGTCATTGAGAGCGTCGAACGCCTTCACGACGGCGTTGCGCGCGATGATCAGCCTTGCGCGTTCCGCGCCGCCGATCTCTCCGGCGAGCGCCGTGTCGATCGGTTCGAGAAGGGTCGCGCGCGAACGGCGTTCGAGAAACGCCTCGGCCGCGTTTTGCCCGACCGCGTCCGTGAGCAGATCGTAGGCGCGCGCGAGGCCGACCGGCAGACTGGCTGCCCGGCGGAGTGCGCCCATCTCGCGGCGCAAGGTTCCGGCGAGCGTTGCGTCGCTGCTTCCTCTTGCGGCATCGGAGAGCGCAGCGATGGCATCGGCCGAGAGGCCCGCCGCCGTGCTGAAGCGCGCAAGCGGTTGCGACCAGCTGGTGGCAACAGGGTCGGGAGCGAGCGAATCACGGCTCGTCCGCACGATGACGCGCGAGAGCGACATCTTTGGCTTTGTCTTCGGGCGCAGGACCGAGGCAACCTTGCGATGGACGAAGGTATCCTGCGTGACTGCGAAGAAGGGCATGCCGGGAAAGCGCTTCGCGGCCTCCGCGATGAACTCTTCTATGCGCTCCGCCCATGCCGGGCCGATGCGCGTAAGCGCGGGCGGGCTCAGGTCGACGATGCAGATGTCGGGATGCTGGCCCGCGGTGGATATTGCGCGCGCGGCGAGCGCGCGGCGGTAATCGGCATCGGCAGCGACGGCGAAGAGCCCGTAAGGGGCTGCGCCCGGGACCGAAAGCGCGTCGCGGTGGTCCGTCAGCCGGTCGAGGCCCGCGCCATGGCGCACACGCGCGAACAATTCATTCTGGGGCGTCGCGAAAAACGGCGGCGGATGCTCGCCGCCCAGCGCGGCGAATACCGGATAGAGTTCGGACAAGGCAGGATGCGCGAGGTGAGGCTTGGTCGTGTCGCGCATGCGCAGCCGATTGAGATGGCCGACGGTGATATGAAGCTTGTCGACCAACAGCTCTGGCACGCCGGGCTGCGCGAGGGGTCGCGTAAGATGGAATTTGTTCCATTCCGTGAGATTGTCCCGCCGCACCAGCAGGCGCTGCCCGGCAAAGAAGGAACCGCCGCGCCAAGGGTAGTAAAGCGTTCGGCAGCCTAGGGCGTGATCGCAAAATATATATTTGCCCGCTGTTTTCTTTTCCGGCGTATGCAGCAGCGCCGCCATTGCGAGCGGATGAAGTATCGCCGCGTCGCGGGGTCCGAACGGCCATTGCAGGACGCTCGCGGAGACGCCGCTACTTAGGGCTTCGAGATAAAGGCGCAGCAGCGCGAGGGTCGGACGGTTGAGCCGGGCCGAATCCCCGACGCCCGATTCGAGGGACATTAGGCGGAATGTCTCCGCGGCGGCCATGGCGACCTCGACGGCAAGCGCGGTTCTGGCTATGTCCGCCGACCCGACAACCGCGCCTTGGGCCCGCACTGATTTGGGAGGTGGCGTCTTTTGCTTGAGCCTGTCCAGAAGTTCGCGGCGCCGCGCGGCCGCTTCAGCCTGGCTCTTTCTAAATTCTTCGAGCTGATCATTGCGCTTCTTCAAGTAGCCTCCGCGATTCGGGATGGGCTCGACCCTGCCTGCAGGTTCAACTCAGCGGAGTTGTCATGACTCTCGAGGGTTATGCTTGCAACTCCATTCGACCATGCAGTACCTATCGTTAGACGCGCGCCCTCCTCTCGAACGTTTGTGTTCGCTCGGTCGCCGAACTGGCAACGGGTCTTTTTGGACCAGCGATTCCACGTTTGAGCCGGCATTACTTCGGTCGCTTTACGGCGCGTTTGGTTTTTCGAAGACCGCTCTCTGCTTCGTATGAAGGCCCGCGCCCAGTCCGAGGATTTGGACATCGGCGAGCGCCACATCATCAGCCGTCTCGTGATTCTGCGCCGCCGAGCCGGAACGCGAAGGTGCAGCCATTGGCAAGGTCGACGACGATGCGCCCGGTCTTGCGATCATAGCGCGCTGATTCGGCGCGCGCCTCATCGTGCACCATCGCCTTCTCGCGCCGCGCCGTCGATGATAATTCGACGGCGTAAGCCGCGCATATCGTTCCACGCAGGCTGCCTGAGGTTCTCTATGGCGCGCGGCTTGTTGAAGCTTCGATCGAGTGCTTGAAATCAAAACATACCGGCTCGGCGGCCATGATGATAGAAGGGCTGGCCGCCAAAATTTAACCCATCGCGTTGGGCTTTCAAGCGCGAGCTCCTCCTACGAATGCGAGCCGCTCCATCATCTTGCGATACCGCTCCGCTTCCTACCTAATTCCCAGTTGATTCCGTTTGCTCGAACTATCCCCGAAATCTCCATTCCACGGCGCTGTTCGAGAACATCGCGCCAGGGAACAAGGGTAAACTCCTTCGCCCGCTCGATGATGGCGAACCGACCCGCGGGCAAGTCGATGCGCCGCCGGTAAATGCCTTCGATTCGGGAGTCGAGCGAGGCTGGCGCGTATTCTTTTCCGAGGTCGCGTGCGAGACGACCGGCTGTTTCTCCGATCGCCCCGCGGGCGAGAGATTGGAGGCGGTCGCGAGCGATCGCGAAACCCTCCTCTCCTTCCCGGCCGATGCCTTGAGCGAGAAGCCATCGACGGCGCGCGGCGAGCGCCACTTCGAACTCGGCGCCAAACCCGTGCGCGACGCGCTCGATCCTAGTGCTCCTTTCGAGCGTGTCGTCGAGTAAGGTGACCCCCGCAGCGCCCGGCAATTGGTCGAGCGCCACCCAGGAGAGAACGCGGATGCGCGCGGGCGAGCGCTCGGCTTCATGCGCGGCCGCCCGCTCCAGAAAGTCCTTCGGTATGCGCCAGATCCCGTCGGCATATCTCTCGACAATTCCGACTCGCCGAAGAGCTTCGAGTCGGCGCTTGTGCGCCAACCGAAAAGCGCCTGTCGCAGCAGTATCCGCGAGCGCATGAAATTCATCGGAATAGACACCGTCATGACGCTCTGCGATAGCAGCGATCGTCACGTCGGCCTTGCGCGGAGCGGGCGCCGCGTGCGTCACTTCAACAATGGCGCCCTTTGACGGGGCTGTGCCGGGAGCGAGGTCGATCGCGATGTGCCATTGTTGGCCGTCGACGCCTTCAATTGCAAGGAAGCGCCGCTCGTGACTGTCGTCAGCTGAGCCCGTGCCGGCGACGCGGCCGACGATGCGGTCGATGGTTTTTTCGGCGGCGAAGTCCCGCACCGCATGAGGCGCGAGCCTGTCCCCTAGTTCCGCGCCCATCGAGCGGATGATGTCACAGCGCCGCCCGGCTTCTCGCAGGCGGATTTCCATGTCCGGCAAGAGGCGCCAGCCGTCCGGGTTGCGACGTGCGAGCGCCATCTGTTCGAGCGTCTTCAGACGACCCGCGAGGAGCTTTGCTTCGAAGCGGTCGTACGGCGTCTCGGGCGCATCGAACCGAACGGGTCCTGCGGCGGCGCGCCGAAGGAGTTCGCGATCGAGCCCGGTGAAACCTTCGCGTTCGACTTCCGCAACGCGCGAGCGCGCGGTGTCGAGATCGCGGCGGGGCCCGAGCTCGAGCGTCGCGAGTTCCTCGGCGCGCCGGCGAAAGCTGTGCGTGATGTAACTCTTGGCGATGACGAGATCTTGGCCGTCGTCGCCACGCCCGCGCAGCACGATATGGACATGCGGATGATCGGTGTGGAAGTGATTGACCGCGACCCAGTTGAGGCTCGTCCCAAGATCCTTCTCCGCCGCCGCCATCACATCGCGAGTGAACTGATTGAGGCTTTGGAGGTCGCCCGCGTCTTCGGGTGACAGGATAATCCGGAACTGGTGGCGATCATCCTTGCCGTCCTCCAAGAAACTCGCGCCGTCCACATGGCCCTGCGCAGGACCATAAAGCTTGCCCGGACCTCCTTCGCGGGAGGCGCCGTCGCGCTGGATGTAATTGAGATGCGCCCGCGCCTTTGGAAGGCCATGAGCCCCGAACCGCACGGAGCGGATCTTCACCGCGACGCGTCGCGACCGAAATATTGCGAAGGTGTGGTTCCGCATCGCGGACGCGGCGCCGAAGCCTGCGCCGCGCCCGAGCCGCGCGCCGGTGAAGTGCGCTGTCGATCGCTTCGCGAACGCGCCGGGCTTCGCCTTTTCGACAGCCGCATAAAGCTTTCCAATATAGCGCTTGGACGAGCGTCCGCCGGCGGCGCGAATGCGCCCGAGCCTTGGGCGGAACTCGTCATCCCGTTCAGCCATGGCGCTTGCACCGATTTGCACCATCCATCGCGCACATGGTGCATAGAAATCCGACGTGCAGACTGGGATTGGGGCGCTCGTTGCACCAATGCTTTAATCTTGCCCTCACCGCCTTCTTCCTTTGCATACGGATAATTTCTGTTTCGACCCGGATTCAGCGCCTATTTCGGAGTGTCCGTCTTCACCCAAACGGGTCGCGCAATTCCGATGATCTGCGAGACATTCGTTGACCCAAAATATCGTCCGTCAAGCGATTGTTCGGGGGCGTTGAGAAGAAGAATCTCGTCCTCCCGGAGCGAAAAGCAGCCGTTCCAAACGGGCATTCTCCGGCCAAGTGAATCGACAAAAAGCGCGTCGGCGACATGGATTTTGCTGACGAAAACCCGCTCATTCTCGCGGCAGATTTCATCGCCAGCGACCGCTGCGACGCGTTTCAAGAGCGGGATTTCAGGGGGCAGATAACCGCGCTCGGCGATCAATTTCTCAAGGTTTTCGTCAGGATCGACGAGCACGAAGTCGCCTATCGCGGGCGCGCGTTTTTCGATCTTGTAGAGACCGATGGGCGCGCTTGCTGAGGCGTTCCAGACGAGCCTGGGCGCGAAATCAAAGGCGCTCGAAAGTCCAAGCGCCGCAATTGAAATCGCGCCGAGACCGATCGGAATGAAGCGGGATTTTCTCATGCCTCGTCCCGTTTGGCAGAGGACCGGAAGCGCCGCCGCGCCGACCAGAGGTCAAGGTCATGGATGTGGTAAACGACGCGCCCGCCATGTTTTCGGTAGGCTGGCCCGTCGCCCGTCGCGCGAAAATTTTCGAGCGCTCGAAGGCTGATCCGAAGATAAATCGCGGCTTCGTGCGCGCAGAAAAACGGGCTGTCGACCTTCGGCGCCCGCACGCGTTTTTCATTTTCCGTGACGTCCTCGGCGGCCATGGCGGCGATCGCCCCCTCTCTTTGCGGCGTCGCCGTTGATCTCGCGGCGAACGCCGAAAATCGTGCGATCATTATGGCGCCGGACGTTTGAATCCTGGAAGTCGCGGCTATTCGAATTCGATGGGGGTCTATTTTATTTCAGCGTGACGATAGTCGCAGCGCGGATAATTTATTCGCTGGCGGAATAAGCGGTCGTTTGCATGTCGAATTCGCGTTATTGGCGTGCGAATTCCCTCCTATTCAGCTTGCTAATCGAGGCCCTGAAGCGCAGGCTTTCTGCGTCATCGGGAGTTGCGTTGCGATGCTCGAATTCGGCTCACTGTTGCGCGTTTACAGGACCCATTGGGACCTCACACAATGCGAAATGGCCGAGCTGTTGGGCATCAGCCAGCCCGTCTATTCGCGCATTGAAGCAGGCCGAAAGGCGGTCTCACTCAAGCAATTGCAGCGCGTCGCCGACGAATCCGGCATCACCATCCAGACGCTGATTCTTGCCCATCTCCTGCTCGACGAAAATCTTGAGGCGATTGAGAAAAGTCCGCGGAACGGCGCGACCAGATCGCTGCTGCAGCTCGCGGAAGACCATCGGCACAAATTCCCGACGCGGTTCAAGGACCGCGCAGCGCTCGGGCTTCTTTTCGGCGGCGCGACTGAGTGAGTTGGCGCATGGACCGATTGATTTGAGCAACATGACAAAAGCCCCGACTGCCTTTATGGAGAGCGGCGCGATAGACGATCGCGACGGGTCGCCCATGAAACTCGATCTCTTTGAAAGCGCGCTCTGGCGGCGGAAAGTCTCCGAGCCGTCGGCGGACGGTTCCGTCACCGTCACGCTCTCGACGGGCAAGACGGTCACTTGCAATTCGAGGTTTTTGGGGCTCTTGCGCGTTCTCGTCGAGGAACTCGCGAAGGAAGAACCGAAGCCGCATTAGCGGCGGCACCGTTTTGCGTTATTGCCAGTTCGTGGCGGCTCCCTCGAACCTTCTCTATCCGACCACGAAATTCGCCCGCCAGCCGGTGATCGGCTTTTCGGATTTCCGCTCGAGCCGCAGAATATGAATGCGGAAGAGCGAGCATCCGATGAGGTAAAGAAGCGTCAGCTCGAAGAACCGGTTCATCGCGAACAGGGTCGAGTACGTCGTCAGCCCGACCGCCTGCGAGAAAGTGACGACAGCGATCTCGACGAGCATGATCAGGCATAGCGGCGCCGCAAAAATCTCGACTTTCGCCATCCGCCAGAAATGGAAGGCAAGCACGGTGTCGAGCATGACGGCGACCAGCAAATATGCCGGAACCTTGACGTAGAAATAGGTGAATAGTCCAAAGACCCAAGCGCCGCTGATCAGCATCGCGGCGCCTCTGATCGAGCGCGAATGCGCGAGGAACGAAAGGCCGACCGTGACAAGAACGGCCGTCCCGTAGAAGGCGACTACGAGCAAGTCGCCCGACAGATCATCCTTGCAATAATTGAGAATGCACCCCACCGAACCCCCCGGCCGCGACTGCAATGACACGCTGTTCGATGCAGCATTCATACCAGTCGCCAATAGTCTTATGATTGAGCAGGCGTTGACACCTCGCTGGAACTTTCGCCGTTGACGCGTGGCGGAGTGGAGCTCCGAGGCCCCGGAAGCGTGGCGATTGCGTTAAGAACCCGCTCGGCCCGGCGGGTTGGCGTCCGCCGCGTGCGATGAGAGGCAAGGCGAAAGCGCCCCGCCTTGCGGCGCGGCGCTTCGCAACTGCGCGCTTAGTCGCCGCTGCGGCGGCGGTTGGGGCGCGACCAGATGAGGTCGTATTCGCCGTTCTCCATCTCGCAGAGATTGGCGAGGATCGGCGCCGCGAGCGAGGGATCGTCGAGGCGGACCGAGAGGTAGCTGCGGTTCTCGTTAGAGGTTTTGCGCCAGGCAGCGCCGATCTCGGCTCGTCCCGCGAAGATGCGGAAGTCGGGCGCTTTCTCGCTGGTCTTCTCGGCCGGCTTGACTTGCACGTTGGCGTCGAGGGTCAACGTCGAGACTGATCCGGTGAAGCCGTCGCCGCTTTTCGTGAAGGTTCCGATCGTAGCCATGTTCGTCTCCATTCTTTGTTCGGGCCGCGCCCATCGCGGCCTCGATGGCGATCAAACGGCGGAGGCGATCACCGACGCAGTCGAAGACCCGCAGCAACGCGGAGGACGGCGCGCGGGCGAACTTTTTTGTCTTCCCGCGAGGAATGGCGGCCTCCTTTCGGCCGCCAGGGGAAAAAAGTTCGCCGCGCGCCGTTGCGTCAAAGGTGATCGAGACGAAGTCGTCCTTCGCCCAGATCAAGCCAATCGAGGTCGAGGTGGGTCGGGCGCGCGCTTGCGGGGAGACGATTGGCGTACGGATGAGCCGCTTCGAAACGAGTGATCCGCACGTGCGGCTGCTGACTGCGGCGCTTTCATTTCGAAACTACAAGATTTTGCTGCCGAGCGCCGGAACTGATTCCGCAGAACGGACTGTGCGGAAGACGCGCCGTGAGCGCGGGGCCGACTTCAGGAATACGAAATGACCGCAATTATCATTCGGTCCAGCCGCGTCGTTGAAGCGCGCCGGGTCGATCAGCAACCCTGAGGAACGGGGGCGGCGCAGCGTGTAGGGTGACTTAGCGAATTCGGCGTCGCAGCTTGCCTATCGGCAGATGCGAAGCGCCTTTAAGCCGCGAAAGGGCTCTCGCGATGCACTATCTTGTCGTAAAAGCAGTAATTTCGGCGATCCTCATCATTGCCATTTCAGAGTTCGCCAAGCGCAGTCCGGCGTTTGGCGCGCTCGTCGCCTCGCTGCCGCTCATTTCTGTTCTCGGCATGATTTGGCTTTGGCGCGACACGAACGATCCGGTTCGGCTCGCTGATCATGCGGAAGCGACGTTTTGGTATGTCTTGCCGAGCCTGCCGATGTTTCTCGTGATCCCGGCGATGCTGCGCGCGGGCGCGCCGTTCTGGCTGTCGCTCGGCGCAGGGATGATTCTGACCGCCGTGCTTTATCTTGTCATGACCTTTGTGCTGGCGCGCTTTGGCGTATCCCTTTGATCGGTCATTCGGCCGCTTCGGGCAGCGCCGCATGTCGGCGTCCGCGCGCGCCTGATTTCTCGGCCATTAGTCCGTGCGCCAGGCGGTAGAGGGCCGGCAGCACGAAGAGCGTCAGCGTCGTCGATGAAAGGATGCCGCCGATGACGACGGTCGCGAGCGGGCGCTGCACTTCGGCGCCGGCGCCGACATTCAAGGCCATCGGAATGAATCCGAGGCTGGCGACAAGCGCGGTCATGAGCACGGGCCGGAGGCGCGTCAGCGCGCCTTCGCGGATCGCTTCATCGAGCGGGCGCCCTTCGGCGGCGAGCGCCCGGATGAATGTCATCATGACGACGCCGTTCAAGACCGCGACGCCGGACAGTGCGATGAAGCCGACGCCGGCGGAGATCGAGAGCGGCATATCCCGCAGCATGAGCGCGAAAACGCCGCCGGTCAGCGCCAGCGGCACGCCGGAAAAAACGATGGCGGCGTCCTTCATCGAGCGGAACAGCGCGAACAACAGGCCGAGGATCAGAAGGAGCGTGACGGGCACGACGAGCGCGAGGCGGCGTGCGCCGGAAATGAGCTGCTCGAAGGTTCCGCCGTAACCGACCCAATAGCCCGGCGGGATTTCGACCTCATTGTCGATGCGCTCGCGCAGATCGGCGACAAAGGAGCCGAGATCGCGGCCGCGGACATTCGCGGTGACGACGGCGCGGCGCTTGCCGCTCTCGCGGCCGATCTGGTTCGGGCCGACGATGAGCGAGATCTCCGCGACTTCCTGTAACGGCACGAATCCCCGGACGCCGTCTTCGGCTGCGGGAAGCGGAATGCGCAGGCGCCCGATTTCATCGACATTCTGGCGCAAGACTTCAGGCAATCGCACGACGACATCGAAGCGCCGGTCGCCTTCGAATATCTGCCCTGCTGCGGCGCCGCCGAGCGAGGCGGCGAGCACATCCTGCAGATCGGCGACATTGAGACCGAAGCGCGCGAGCGCCGCGCGATCGGGGTCGATCTGCAGGACCGGCAATCCGGTGATCTGCTCGGACTGAACGTCTTCAGCGCCCGGCGTTGCGGCGATGACGCCTTCGATCTCATCGGCAATGCCCGCCAATTCATCGAGATCGTCGCCATAGACCTTCACGGCGACATCGGCTCTGACGCCCGAGATGAGCTCGTTGAAGCGCATCTGGATCGGCTGCGTGAATTCGTAACGGTTGCCGGGAATCTCATCGACCGCTCTCTGCATTTCCGCAACGAGCGCCGCGCGGGGCTTGCGCGCATCCGGCCAGTCCTTGCGGTCCTTCAGAAGGATGAAGGTGTCGGCGACGCTCGGCGGCACGGGGTCGGTCGCGACCTCGGCGGTGCCGATCTTGGAGACGACGCGCTCGACCTCGGGAAACTGCCTGAGGCGCGCTTCGAGCGCGGTCTGCATGTCGATCGCCTGCGAAAGGCTCGTTCCCGGAATGCGGAGCGCATGCATGGCGATGTCGCCCTCGTCGAGATTGGGGATGAACTCCGATCCCATGCGCGACGCGGCGACCCCTGCAAGGGCGACGAGACCGAGCGCGGCGGCGATCACGGGCAGGCGCAATCGCAAGGAAAGGTCGAGCGCCGGCGCGTACAGCGCGCGCGCGCCGCGCATCACGGGGCTTTCCTTTTCCCCGACCTTGCCGCTGACAAAGAGCGCCACCGCCGCCGGCACGAAGGTGAGCGAGAGGATGAGCGCCGCGGTCAATGCGGTCACCACCGTGAACGCCATCGGGTGGAACATTTTCCCCTCGATGCCGGTGAGCGCAAAGATCGGCACATAGACGAGCGTGATGATGACGACGCCGAAGATCGACGGCTTGATGACTTCGACCGTCGCGGCTTCGGCGACGACGAAACGCTCCTCACGCGTCAGGAGGCGCCCCAGACGATGCTGTTCGAGCCCGAAGCGCCTGAGGCAATTTTCGACGATGATGACTGCGCCATCGACGATCAGGCCAAAATCGAGCGCGCCGAGGCTCATGAGGTTTCCGGAAATCTTGTTCTCGACCATGCCGGTGATCGTCAGGAAGAGCGACAACGGAATGACCGCCGCGGTGATGAGCGCGGCGCGCGCATTGCCGAGGAGAGCGAAGAGGACGGCGATGACCAGCAACGCGCCGACGGCGAGGTTCTCTTCGACCGTCTTGATCGTGCGCTCGACGAGCGCCGTGCGATCGTAGGTGGGCTTTGCGACGATTCCGGCCGGGAGAGCTTTCGCCGCCTCTTCAAGGCGCGCGGCGGCGGCTCTGGCGACAACGCGGCTGTTTTCGCCCATCAGCATGAAGACGGTGCCGAGCACGATCTCCTTGCCGTCTTCGGTTGCGGCGCCGGTGCGCAATTCCTCGCCGATGGCGACGTCGGCGACATCGGCAATGCGGATCGGAACGCCGCCGCGATTGGCGACGATGATCGACAGAAGATCATCGATGCCTTGCGCCTGTCCGGTCGAGCGTACGAGCAGCTGTTCGCCATAACGCTCGACATAGCCGGCGCCGATATTGGCGTTATTGGCTTCGAGCGCGGCGACGACATCGCGCATCGAAAGATGCGCAGCGGCGAGCCGGTCGGGCCAGGGCGTCACGTGGTATTGGCGGACATGCCCGCCGACCGTGTTCACTTCGGTGACGCCGGGCGTCGTCCTGAGCTGCGGGCGGATCACCCAGTCTTGCAGCGTGCGCAGATCTTCCGGCGTCCACGCCGAGCCGTCCGGCTTTTTCGCGCCGGGTTCGGCCTCGACGACATACATGAAGATTTCGCCGAGGCCGGTCGCGATCGGTCCGAGTTCCGGCTCGATCCCGCCCGGCAATTGGCTCCGCACCGACTGCAACCGTTCATTGACGAGCTGGCGCGCGAAATAGATGTCAGTCCCGTCGCGGAAGACGGCCGTCACCTGGCTCAAGCCGTAACGCGAGATCGAACGCGTATACTGAAGGCCCGGCACGCCGGCGATCGCTGTCTCGACCGGGAAGGTGACGCGCTGCTCGGCTTCTAACGGCGAGAAGCCCGGCGCTTCAGAATTGATCTGCACCTGGACGTTGGTGATGTCGGGCGTCGCATCGATGAGGAGCCGCTGGAAATTCCAGACGCCAAATGCGGCGAGAGCGAGCGCCAGCGCCAGCACGACTGAGCGGCGCCGGATGGAAAGACGGATGAGAGCGTCAAGCATGGCCCGCGTCCTAGTGATCGTGGCTCGCGCCGGACTTTTCGACGTCCTGACGGATGAGAAACGCGTTCTTCGCGACGTAGTCGACGCCGGGATCGACGCCGCCAAGCACCTCCGTCCATTCGGGGGTTCGCCGCCCGAGCTCCAGCATGCGGACCTCATAGGTGTCGCCGACGCGCGCATAGACGACCGTGAAGTCACGGAAGCGCTGCAGCGCCTCTGTCTTCACCGCCAGCGGAACATCGGCTTTGCCGACGACGACAACGCCTTCGACCGCCTGACCCGGTCGCCAAATGAGATTCTCGTTCAGCAATTCGACATGGGCGACGATGGTCTGGGTCGTCATGTCAGCCGACGGAAGGATGGTCTCGATGGTCGCTTCGATCGATGACTTGCCGTCGAGGCTTCTGACCGTCACGGGCTGGCCGGCGGCGAGCCGCTCCGCGTCTCGTGGATAGACATAGAACTCGGCGTGCACTTGCGCCGCGTCGGCAAGGACATAAAGCGGCGCGGCGCCCGCGACATCCCCGACATTGGCGCGGCGTTCGACGACGGCGCCGGCAATCGGCGCCGGGATCGTGTAGGTCTGGAGACTGGAGCTGGCGGTCACTTTGGCGAGCGCCTCCCCCTTTTCGACGCGCTCGCCGATTTTCCGCGTCATTTCGACAATGCGTCCGGGAAACCATGCGGCGACCTCCGCGCGGCCCTGCGGCTGCAATTCGACGCGGCCGGCGAGCGTCACCGTCTCTTCAATGGTCGCGGGACCGGTCTTTTCGACTGCAACGCCGGCGGCGTCGGCCTGCGCGCGCGCGATGGTCGTGCGCCCTTCATAAGACGCGTAATCCCATGCATGCGATTTGCCGTCATACGAGGCTCGCACGGAGACATCGAAACTGTGCGGCTCTGTGACGACGCCGTCGCCGCGCAGAAAATCCTCCTGCGCCGCGAAGTTGAAGTGGTCTTTCACGCCGCCGAGACGGCCAAGTTCGATCGTCAGCTCGACCGTCGCGGGGTCGAGCGGCTTGTCGTTGAGGTACGGATAAACGCGATATTCCGGATCGACGCCGTCCTCGAAGATCGTCACCTCGACCGCAAAATCGCCGTTGCGCAGCATGCGGCCGCGATGAGGACCGCGCTCATAGTCGGCCGCGGCCGCCTCGCCATGGCTCTCTTCGACCGGCGCCGAGGCGCCGCCGCATCCCGCGAGCGCGAGAAGCGCGGCGACCGGCGCGGCGCGCAAAGCGCTGAGGATTTCGGTCTTCATTCGGAACTCTCCACAACAGATGTCGCCGGCATGGCGCCATTTAGGCGCGCGAGGCGGATTTCGGATTTATGAAACATCAACAGCGCGGCGATCTGCCGTTCTTGCGCCTCAGTCAGCGCCGCTTCCGCATCGAGCACCTCGATGTAGGAAAGCCCGCCCTGCGCGTAGGCGGACAAGGTTTGGCGGTGCGCCCGCTCCGTGCCCGGAATGATGCGAGTCGCATAGGCCTCGATCTCGCCGCGCGCAGCCGCCGCCTGCGAGGTCAGATAGGCGGTTTCGCGCGCCAACGCGCGTTCGCGCGCCTTCACTTCATAGTCGGCGCGCGCCGCCTTCGCGCGCGCCGATGCGATGGCGCCGGAATTCCGGTTCCAGATCGGCAAGGGCACGCTGACGCCGACGATGAAGGCGGACGAGTCCGTCTGGCGCAATTGCCGGAAGCCGGCGGTGACGCTCGGGTCCGGCGTTTGCTTCGCGCGTTCGACATCGACCTCGGCCGCCGCGCGCCCGCGCTCCGCTTCGGCAAGCGCAATATCGGCGGATACCGTTTGCGTTGCGCCGCGCAGCGCGACGGTCTCGAACGACCGGGCGTCGAGACTGAAAGTCGTTTCGCCGCCCCAATAGCTCGCCAGCGCCGCCTTCGCCGCCGCCGCGCGCGCTATCGCGCCAGATTCGGCGGCTTCAGCTTCCGCCAGTTGCGCCGCGACTCGCGATCCGGCGGCGGCAGGGTCACGAGCCGCGGCGACCCGGCGGTTGACCGCGGCCGACAGATCCCGCGCCGTCGCGACACGCGCCGTCGCGATGCGCGCTAGCGCTTCCGCCGCCTGCGCTTCGACGAAAGCGACTTCGACCGCCTCCTGAAGGTCGGCGCGCGACAAGCCTGCACGGATCAACGCGGCCGCCGCCACGCCTTCCGCGGCGCGTCGGCGCGCGCGCCGGTCGCCGCCGAGCGAGAATTCCTGCTCCAGCGTGTAGGTCGCCTGCGCGCCTCCCGTGCCGCTGAAGCCGTCCGTGCCGCCGAAATCTTCGAGCAGCACGTCGAGCGTCGGATTGGCGCGCGCGCCCGCCTGGCGCACCGATGCCTCTGCCGCATTTGCGCCTTCGCGCGCCGCCGCGACGCCCGGATCGTCGCCAAGCGCCCGGCGCACAGCTTCTGCGCGCATCAAGGTCTCTTCTGCCTGCGCGTGCGCGCCGGTAAAGAGGACGATCCCCAAAAGGATCGCCGAAATAAAAAGTCTCAAAGGGTTCCTCCTCTGTCGCAAACGATGACGGCGCCGCGATGCGCGGCGCCGGCGTTTCGATCAGAGGAGCGGGCGAGGAGGCTTGAAGGGCGGCGCCGCACGCCGCAGCGCAAGAAGAGTCGAGAGCGCTGAAGACCGCGCAGCGTCCGCCAATTCGGCCGCGATCAGCAGTATCGGCGCGTCCGCTTCGTGGAAAGGAGGCGCGCCATGCGCGTGCAGGCCGGTCTCAACATGGAAGGATTCAGAAATATCGCCGGTCTCGGTTCCATGGTCATCATGCGCCGGCCCGTCTGCATGATGTTCATGATCATGAGCATCGACCGCGATAACGTGAATGGCTTGAAAATCGTCAGCCTCGTGGGCATGCGGCGCCGCGGTCGCGGCCACGCCGTACTGCGCAAACGCAACCACGAGGATCGCCGTCAAGATCGGTCGCAAGAACCTCATGGGCCAAGCTTATACTGGATTTGTTAACGATCGATAGGGGTTGGATGTCCGGAAAAAAATGAGGGTGCCCGCCTGTTTGCAGGCGGGCGGCGAACTCGGCCTTCTACATCGAAGTGGGTGCATATCGACGAAGCGGTGAAAGACTCGATGGCGAGGCGTCATGAGCGGTGCGCGGTGCAAGCCCAGCGGTGGATCGAGTGGCCGCAGATGCCGCCACGATCAACGGAGCCGCACCAGCGCAACTGCCGTTGGCGCAAATCATGTTCATTCGTCATCCGCTGTCATTTGGCCAGTAAAGCTTTCATCTGGTCGATTTCGGCCTGCTGGCTCGCGATGATGTTCCGACAGAGTTCGAGGATTTCCGGATCGCGAACCGGCGCTTCCTTGCACATCAGGATCGCCGCAGCATGATGCGGAATCATCGACTTGAGAAATTGGCGGTCGGCGATGCCGACCTGTTGTCGGATGAAGACAAACGCGCCGAGCAGCACCGCGACGCTCAAGGCGATCGTCAGCAGGTTCAGCGATCTGTTCGCGTACATATGTTTCATCAGCGCCAGTTCGATCAGCCCCATCGGCACCGCCATCAGGGCCGCCATGAACAGCTGATTGTTATTGGCGAAGATATTCGAGGCGCGATCGACCATCGCGTACATCAGAACGTACATCGCCGCGAATGACAGAAGGACCATCGCAAGAAGGCGCAGGTAGGCCGCGGAGTCCATTTCGCCTGCATGAGCCGCATCGGCTTTTTCATCGCGACTCTTGTGATGTTGGGCGTCCATCGCCGGCTCCTGATCGGTGGCGCGCACCCCCGCCGCCAAAGCGACGGAATCGCGGGCGCGGTGCGCCAGACTGGAACAAGCAGCGGCGGCGGCGGGTTCCGAGGCGGTCTAGGCGCGATACTTGCCGAGGAGATCGACGAGTTCGGCGAATTTCGCGCGCTGCGCCGCGGCGCCGCCCTTGGCGATCGCCTCTTCGACGCAATGGGCGGAATGGTTCTTCAGGATTTCGTCCTCGACCTTGCGCAGGGCCGCCTTCACGGCCTGAATCTGGGTCATGATGTCGATGCAATAGCGGTCGTCCTCGACCATGCCGATGACGCCGCGGACCTGGCCTTCGATTCTTCGCAAGCGCGTGATCACGGATTTCGTCGATGGATTGTGCATTTGACTTATACCTCGCTGGGGTATAAATAGGCTGGCGGCGCCCTCGAGGTCAACGCGTGTTCGACGCTGTTCGCAAGTTCGTCCTTTCGCTCGCGGCGACCGTCGTCGGCGCGGGCAACGCGGCTTGCGCCTGCCCGACATCGACCGCGCCAACCTCCCACCGAACGCATGTTGCGTGCGCCGATTCTCAGCCTGAGAATTCTGCGCATGGCGCTCATGGCATGCATCAGACCGCGATGCATCATGGAGTCGGCGCCGCCGACGATGATGAGAAGAGTCCGCCGCCGGATCACTCGCAATGCAGTCACTGCAACCTTGCGGCGGTCGGAGCATCGTCGGCCGGCGATGACGGCGTCGTCGCCGCCTTTGCAAAGATCTACAAGGCGACCGCGACGGCGACCGCCAACGCCCTTCCGGACTTTGCGCGCGGCGAGGTCGCGCCAGAAGGCCGAGGTCGATGGCGAGCGCCGCCGATAGCGACGCCTGTCGCACTGAAAATCCGTCTCCGGAATTAAACTCCGCAGCTTTGCGGAAGTCCGTCCTTGCGATCCATCGCGGACGGATTGCGCATCTTGTCGGCGACGGCCGCGATCGGCTGTCATCCTTCACCTTCAGGCTCAACGTCAGGAGATCAGCATGATGAATCAATTGGCTGCCGGCGCATCGCTTCTCATCGGCGCGCTCGCGCTGTCGCCGGCATTCGCGTCGCATCCGGCCGGCGATCCCGCGGGCGATCCCGCCGACGCCGACGCGGAGGATGACAAGGAGTGCGATTGCAAAGACGCCGACCAAAAGGACTGCACGGACCACGGCCACGCCGACGACGGGGGCGACGAGCCTGGGCATGATTGCGACAAGGACAAGGACGAGAACTAGCGCCGCGCCGGGAACCGGACGCGCCCAGAACCGTCAATCAATCGACCAAATCAAAAGGAGAAGACGATGAAACTTCATTCAATCACGGCAGCGGCTTTCAGCGCCGTGCTTTTGAGCGGCGCAGCCTTCGCGGGGCATCCGCCCGGCCACCAGATGAAGCCGGCTGAGGACGGCGCGACGGATCATGACAGCCATTGCGGCATGCCCATGGGCGAAGGCGTCATCAACGCCGTCGACGTGAAAGCGTCTAAGGCGACGATCGCGCATGGACCGATCGCCGCCATCGGCTGTGGCAAGATGACGATGGCGTTCGCCGTCGAAAAGTCGGTCGACCTCGCGGCGTTCGCGGTTGGCGACAAAGTGCACTTCCTTCTGAAGGAAGCGCCTTCGAAGAAAGCGAAGACTTACAGTGTCGCCGCCATGTGCGCGACCGACGCGGCGAAGGAAACGCATGAGGCCTGCATGGGCCAGATGCACAAGGTCGCGATGGAACTCGCGGCGAAGGCGGGAGCGCCCTGCATGATGGACGACATGGGCATGAAGGGCATGCAGCACGACGACAAGGATCCGGACGCCGCTCGGGCCGAACCGGATCACAGCGACCATCAATAATCGAAGGGGCCGGCTCATTTGGGTGAGGGTTTGTCGCGGCGATTTGGAGGTCGATGAATGTTGACGAGACGGCAAGCGTTAAAAGCGGCGGCGGCCGGCGGACTCGTTGCCGGCGCAAGCAGTCTCCTGCCCGCCTGGGCGCGGAGCGGCGCCAGCGGCAATAAAGGCATCTTCGAACTCGCTGGAACGCAGTTCGATCTCGCGGTCGGCCACACACCCGTCGCGATCGGCGGCCGCAGCGGTCACGCGGTCACGGTCAATGGAACGCTTCCCGGCCCGCTTATCCGCTTTCGCGAGGGCGAGAAGATCACGCTCCGTGTCCGGAACATGCTGGACGAGGAGACGTCGATTCACTGGCATGGCCTTCTCGTGCCGTTCCAGATGGACGGCGTGCCCGGGATCTCCTTCCCCGGAATCAGGTCCGGAGAGACCTTCGTCTACGAATTCGCCGTCCCACAGAACGGCACCTATTGGCATCACTCGCATTCGGGCCTGCAGGAGCAGATGGGCCATTACGGGCCGATCATCATCGATCCGGCGGGCGCCGATCCGATCCGGTCCGACCGCGAATATGTGCTCGTCCTTTCGGACTGGTCGTTCCTGCACGCGCACCAGCTCTTCGCCAAACTGAAAAAAGACAACGACGTCTACAATTTCCAGCAGCGCACCGCCGCGGATTTCCTGAAGGACGCCAGGGCGATGGGGCTTGGCCCGACCATCGCCGATCGCGCGACCTGGGGGTGCATGCGCATGACGCCGACCGACATCGCGGACGTCACCGGCGCGCCGTACACGTACCTCATCAACGGGCATTCGACCGCCGACAACTGGGCCGCGATCTTCAACAGCGGCGAGCGGGTGCGCCTCAGGATCATCAACGCCTCGGCGATGACGATCTTCAATTTCCGCATCCCAGGCCTGCCGATGACCGTCGTGCAAAGCGACGGGCAGAATGTTGAGCCGGTCGAGACTGACGAATTCCAGATCGGCGTCGCCGAGACCTATGACGTAATCGTCGCGCCGATGAAGGCCCGCGCTTACGCGATCGTCGCAGAATCGATCGACCGCTCCGGCCAGGTGGTCGCGACGCTCGCGCCCGAGACGGGGCTTGTCGCGACGGCGCCGTTGCTGCGCGAGCGTCCTCTGCTCACCCACAAGGATATGGGTATGGCGGCGGACGATCCGTGCATAAAGGGCATGGGTCATGGCGGCATGGCCGGCATGGATCATGGCTCGATGTCCGGAATGGACCACGGCGCGATGCAGGGCATGAGCGACGGCCCGAGGCAGGAGCACAAACACAAAATGGGCGCCGGCGTCGATATGGTCGCGATGGTTCCAACGAACCGGCTTGGCGAACCCGGCCTCGGCCTCGAAAGCGTTCCCCATCGCGCGCTCAATTATCTTCAGCTGAAGAGCCTCGAGCCGAACCCCGACACCCGCGAGCCCGAGCGCGAAGTCGAGATTCATCTCACCGGCAACATGGAACGCTTCATGTGGTCGTTCGACGGCGTGAAGCTTTCCGATGCGAAGGGACCGATCGCGACCGTCAGCGAAGGTGAGCGCGTGCGCTTCCATCTGGTGAATGACACCATGATGACGCATCCGATCCATCTGCACGGCCAGTTCTTTGAACTTATCAACGGCGAGAAAGACCACAAGCCGAGGAAGCACACGATCAATGTGAAACCCGGCGAGAAGCTGGCGTTCGACTTCACCGCCAACGCCGGCGACTGGGCGTTCCATTGCCACCTGCTCTTTCACATGCATGCGGGGATGATGCAGACTGTGTCGGTGCTGCCAGGAGAAGGCGAGCCGGCGCGCGATCATCTGGGACGGCTCAAGAATCAGCCTGCCTCCTCATCGCCGCAAGAAAAGCCGGCGCCGGCGAGAGAGAAGCCGAAAGCGAAGGCGAAGCCGCAACCGGAGTCCGATCATGGCGAGCATGGCGGACATGGATCGAAACCGGCGCAGCAGGCGCCCGCTGAGCCTCCTCCGCCCAAAACCGATCCGATGAAGGACATGGATCACGGCGACCATGGCGATCATGGCGATCATGGAGGCGGGCGATGATTTCGCTGCGGATCATCGCCCTCCTCGCCGGCGCGACGCTCGCCGCCGTTCCGGCCCTCGCCGCCGAGCCGGGCGCGCAGGCCGACGACTATTACGACCGCGAGCGCCAAGCCCGCGCGAGGGCCGCGCTCTACCAGGAGCATGGCGGCGGAACGAACTATTTCGTGCTGGGCGACCGCCTCGAATATCAGTCGAATGAAGGTTCGCCGACGCTCCTCTTTGACGGCCAGGGCTGGTGGGGAGGAGACCGCAACAAGCTCTGGCTGAAATCGGAAATCGAATACGACTTCAGCGCCAACCGCTTCCACGAGGCGGAGGTCCAGGCGCTGTGGTCGCGCCCGATCGCGCGCTATTTCGATGTGCAAGCCGGCGTCCGACACGACTTCGAGCCCGATCCGTCGCGCAATTACGGCGTCGTCGGAATTCAGGGATTGGCGCCCTATTGGTTCGAGATCGACGCCGCCGTCTTCGTCAGCGGCCATGGCGACGTCTCGGCCCGCATCGAAGCCGAATACGAACTTCTGATCACGCAGCGCTTCGTCCTTCAGCCGCGCACCGAGCTCAATTTCGCCGCGCAGTCGGTTGAAGAGCTTGGCGTCGGGAGCGGGCTCTCGACCGCCGAACTCGGCCTGCGCCTGCGCTACGAGATCACGCGCCAGTTCGCCCCTTATGTCGGCGTCAACTGGACGCGGTCTGTCGGCGAAACCGCGGACTTCGCGCGCGCCGCCGGCGACGATCCCGGCGCGGTCTCGTTCGTCGCGGGCGTCAGATTCTGGTTTTAAGTGAGGGCAACATGGAAAACCTGATCGAACCCAACATCCACCCGATACTCGTGCATTTCGCGTACGCGCTGACAATAACGAGCGCGTTAAGTCTGCTCGTCGCGTCTTTTTCTTCCGCAGGCGGATGGCGCGACACGCTGAGGCACGCGGGCGACTGGATGCTTTTCTTCGCCGCGCTTGCGATCGTCGCGACCGCCGCCGCCGGCTTTCAGGCTTATTACAGCGTCAACCATGACGGGCCTTCGCACGCCGCGATGACGACGCATCGCAACTGGGCGGTCCCCTCGGCTGTCGCCGTGTTGGCGCTCGCGGCGTGGCGCTACACGAAACGCGCGGGCAAGCCCGGTCCGCTGTTTGCCCTTCTCCTGCTTGTCGCCGCCGGATTGCTGAGCGTCACCGCCTGGTGGGGCGGCCGGCTCGTTTACGGTTACGGCCTTGGCGTGAAAAGCATGCCGGAGGTCGAGGGCGAAGGCCACGACCACAAGCATGGTCCGGGTGAAAGGGATGGCGATGAAGGAGACGCGGCGGACGTGAGTTCGGGCCATTCCCACGAGGATAAGCCGGCCGCGGCTGCGACGACGACAGAGGCGGCGGGCGCGGTCGCTGCGAGCGGCGAATATCCTGCAACGCCGATTGGCGTCGTCGACGGCTTCGGCGCCGCGCTAAAAGCGGGCGATGCCGCGACGGTCGAGCGGCTGCTGCTGCCCGACGTCCTGGTCGCCGAAGGCGGCGGCGCCGAACGGTCCTTCGCCGAATACGCCGGCCATCACATGCCGGCCGACATGGCCTTCACCAAAGCCGTCGAATTCACGCTGAAGGACCGAAAAACGATCGAGGGCGAGGACCTGACGACGATCATTTCGTCTTCGCAGGTGCATGGAGAATTCCAGGGCAAGACCGTCCACAGCGCATCGATGGAGACGATGGTTTTGAA
>Ga0187892_10000253_pt1 | contig 141844 bp, 137 predicted proteins | sample MA1701073metaG_FD_139345 | JGI IMG/M metagenome (GOLD analysis project Ga0187892, IMG submission 139345) | Bio-ooze microbial communities from a basaltic lava cave in the Kipuka Kanohina Cave System on the Island of Hawaii, USA - MA170107-3 metaG ...
CTCCGAGAGCTTTCACACTTCGGATTGTGCGGGGGCCGCCGACCTTTTTCGGGCATGGACTGTCGAAATTCGCCGATCCGCGCCGAATCGCGCGGTCCTGGCGTTACGGGAAACACGAACTAGTCTAGGGTCTGTCCGAAAAGTCGCCTGGATTCGACCGGCTGCGGCTGCGCCGTACTGCGTCGCGCCTCCTCGCAGTACCTCTCCGTCCGTACAGCTTCGTCGGCGCTCCTTGTCCGGCTTGTCCTCGCTCGGTCTCGGTCCTGACGGCGACTTCTCGGACAGACCTAGCCCTCGCGGCGCTGTGCGCCCGGGTTCTCCGGACCCCTCCCTATCCAGCCCCTGCGCGGCAGGCCTCGAGCGCCTCGACGAACGCCTCAGCCCATGAGCTCGCGGTCGTGCGCCGCACGGCAGCGAGGAGGCGCGCGTGGCGCTCGGCCCGTTCCTCCGGCGGCATCTTCAGCGCGCGGTCGATGTCCTTCGCCATCCCGTCGGTGTGGTAGGGGTTCGTGAGGACCGCGTCCAGGAGCTCGTGCGCGGCGCCCGCGAACCGCGAGAGGACGAGGACGCCCGGGCTCTTCTCCTCCTGCGCCGCCACGAACTCCTTCGCGACGAGGTTCATCCCGTCGCGCAGCGGCGTGACGAGGCAGACGTCGGCCGCGCGGTAGAAGCGGGAGAGCTGTCCGCGCCGGTAGGAGCGGTAGAGGTAGCGCACGGGTGTCCAGTGCGCCTCGCCGAACTCTCCGTTGATCCTCCCGACCGTGGACTCGATCCGGGTCCGCTGGTCCTGGTACTCGAGGACGTCCGCGCGCGACGGCACGGAGATCTGCACGTACGAGACCTTGCCGCGCCATTCGGGGAAGAGCGCGAGGAAACGGCCGAACGCCTCCAGCCGCTCCTGGATCCCCTTCGTGTAGTCGAGCCGGTCCACGCCGAGCACGAGGCGCCGCCCCGAGACGGACTGGAGCAGCGCCGTCGTCTCCTCGGACTCCTCGGGTTCCGCGGGGGGCTCGAAGCTCTCCGGGATGATGCCGATCGGGAGGGCGCGGACGCGCGTGCGCCGACCGCCGTGCCCGATCACGTCGTCCGAGACGGTCGCCGGCGAGAGCGCGCCGACCGTGTGGAGCAGGTTGCGCACGTCGGACGGCGTCTGGAGGCCGACGAGATCGAACGCGAGGATCCCCTCGAGGATCCGGTCAGCCCACGGGATCAGGCGGAAGAGGTCGATGCCCGGGAACGGGATGTGGAGGAAGAGCCCGAGCGGCCCGCGGTGGCCCCGGCGCCGCAGGCCCTCGGCGAGCATGAGGAGGTGGAAGTCGTGGGCCCAGACCGCGCAGTCGCGCTCGACCAGGTCGGCCGCGGCTCCCGCGAGGCGCTCGTTGACCGCGACGTAGGAGTCCCACTCCGCATCGACGAAGCGGACCCTGCCCGGGAGCGAGTGGAAGAGCGGCCAGAGCGACCGGTTGCAGAATCCGTTGTAGTAGAGCTGCTGCGCGCTCGCGGGGAGGTCGATCCACGCGAGCGCCGGGACCGCGGCCGCGTCGAGCCGCGCCGGGCCGAAGGCGTCGCCGGGCGCCGTGCGGCCGCTCCAGCCGAGCCAGAGCCCGCCGCGCGCCGCGAGGACCGGCTCGAGCGCCGAGACGAGACCGCCCACGAGGCGCTTCCTCTCCTCGTCCGGCGAGACCGGCGCGCGCAGCTCCGGGAGGCGGTTGGAGATCGCGAGGAGGCCGTGCCGGCGCCGGCTCGGGGGGGCCGCGGGGGGCCGGGGGCGCGGCAGGACATCGGGATCTCCCTCGTGCCCGGCCCGGGCGGCCCGCAGCCAGCCGAGGAACCGGATCACCTCGTCGGGCGTGGCGAGGAGCCACCGCGCCCAGGTGGCCCGGTCGATCGCGGGCGCGACGAGGATCGCCTCGTCCCCCTCGCCGAGCTCCCCGAACATGTCCTCGTCGGTGATGTCGTCGCCCAGCGCCACGATGCGCGCGCCGGGCCCGGCGATCCCGCGCATCCACGGGACTGCCGCGGACTTGCGCGCGCCGGTCGGCCGGACCTCGATCACCTCCGAGCCCCGGATGCACTCGTAGCCCGGGTGCGTCCGGAGCCACGCTTGGCCGAGCGCCTCCGCTTCCACCCGGAGCGCGGGCGCCACGCGGCGCGACACGCGCCGGTAGTGGAACGCGACCGAGACGGACTTCCTCTCGACGAGCGCGCCCTGGTTCCTCCGCGCGAGCTCCTCGAACGCGGCGTGAAGGTCGTCGAGCCCAAGGCCGTCGCCCGAGAGCAGCGACCGCCAGCCGCGGCCGTCGCGCAGGAACGCCCCGTGCTCGGCCGCGAGGCGCAGGGACCGCGTGCCCGCGAAGAAACGCTCAAGCTCCGAGCTCGGGCGCCCGCTCACGATGGCGAGCGCGACGCCCTCGCACGCCGCGAGCGCGTCGAGGAACTCGACCAGCGGGGTCGCGGGGCGCGCGAGGTCCGGCGTGTCCGCGAGGGGGACGAGCGTGCCGTCGAGGTCGACGAGGAGGCCGAGCGGCGAGTGGCGCGCGAGGCGGGTCCAGTGTTCAGGGGCGTTCAAGGCGGAGCCAGAGGAGGGAGTGGGGACCCATGGTGAAGAGATACTCGCCTCGCGTGATCGCGGGGAACCGTTCCCCGCCGATGATCTCGACCGGGACCCGGCCGACCCACTCGGCGACGGGGACCAGCGCGGCCTGGACGAAGCGCGAGAGGTTGTGGAGGCAGAGAATCGTGCCCGCGTCGTTCTCGCGGACGAACGCGAGGATGCGCGGGCTCTCCACGGGCAGGATCCGCAGGCCCGGTCCGCGGAACGCCGGGTCCGCGCGGTGCACCTTGATCATCCGCCGGAGCCAGTTGAGGAACGAGGTCGGCTTCCGGTCCCGGGCCTGCACGTTGTGGCCCGCGAAGTGGTACTCGGGCTCCGTGATCACCGGCGCGTAGAGCTTCGCCGGGTCGGCGGAGGAGAAGCCCGCGTTCCTCCCGGTCGTCCACTGCATCGGCGTCCGGACGCCCATCCGGTCGCCGAGCGAGACGTCGTCGCCCATCTCGATCTCGTCCCCGTAGTAGATGACCGCGCCGCCGGGCAGGCTCAGGATCAGGCCGTGGAGCAGCTCCACCTGCCGGCGCCCGCCGAGAAGGAGCGGCCAGAGGCGCCTCCGGATCCCGGAATGCACGCGCAGGTGGGGCTCGCTGGCGTAGTGCTCCCACATGAACGTGCGGTCGTCGTCCGGGATCATCTCGAGCGTGAGCTCGTCATGGTTCCTCAAGAACATGACCCACTGGCAGCCCTCCGGGATCCGCGACGTGCGCTCCAGGACGCCGATGAGCGGGGCCGCGAGCTCCTTCCGGATCGCGAGGAAGAGCCGCGGCATCAGCGGGAAGTGGAAAGCCATGTGGAACTCGTCCCCGTCGCCGAAGTAGCGGATCAGCTCGTCCGCGGGCTGGTTCGCCTCGGCGAGGAGCACGCGAGGCGGATCGTAGCCGTCCGTGAGCCGCCGCAGCCGCTTGAGGAACGCGTGCGTCTCCGGGAGGCCCTCGCACGACGTGCCCTCGCGCTCGAAGAGGTAGGGCGCCGCATCCACCCTGAAGCCGTCCACGCCGACATCGAGCCAGAAGCGCGCGACGCCGAGCATCTCCTCCTGCACGCGCGGGTTTTCGTAGTTCAGGTCGGGCTGGTGCGCGTAGAAGCGGTGCCAGTAGTAGAGGCCGGTCGCGTCGTCGCGCGTCCAGTTCGAGGGCTCGTTCTCGAAGATGCCGCGCACGCCCGCGTACCGCGCGGGCGTCGGGCTCCAGACGTAGTAGTCGTGGAAGGGGTTCTTCGGCCCCTCCCGGGCGGCGCGGAACCAGGGGTGCTGATCGCTCGTGTGGTTGAGGACGAGATCGACGAGGACGCGGAGGCCGCAGTCGTGCGCGGCGTCCAGAAGGCGCCGGAAGTCGTCCAACGTCCCCAGATCGGGATGGATCCCGCGGTAGTCCGACACGTCGTAGCCGTCGTCGCGGAGCGGGCTCGGGTAGATCGGCAGCAGCCATAGGGCGGAAACCCCGAGGTCGCGGACGTAGGGGAGCTTCTGGATGAGACCCGGAAGGTCCCCGATACCGTCCCCGTTCGAGTCGAAAAACCCGCGAACGTAGACCTCGTAGACGACGAGATCGCGGTGCCAGGCGGCGCCCATAGCCCCCTGTATAACCCCCGTTCGCGGGCCGCTCGGGTGATTTCCCGGTCCCCGAGACCCCTTCCCTTCCCCTAACTTCCGGACCCCTCGAATGCCGAAACGGGGTGCATGAGACGGCAGGCCCTCGACAACCTCCGTGCCGCCATCGAAGCGAACACCGAGCGGCGCACCCTCGACCAGCTCAAGGCGCAGGGGAAGCGCAGCGTCCGCGTGGTCTCGGGCGAGAAGGTGATGCAGATCATCACCGCGATCGTGAACGACGTGGTGGACCGCGAGGTCGGCGACGCGACCGAGCGCGACCGCGACCGGATCGTGCACGAGACGAAGCAGCAGTTCGACCGCGTGCTCAAGATCCAGGCGGACCAGGAGGCGCTCCTCCAGGAACAGAAGGATGTCGCGCGCCAGTATCGCGACAAGCTCGAGCTCGCGCAGGCCGAGGTCGAGCGCGCGCACAAGCAGCTCGACGAGGCGCGCGCGGGGGAGGGTCAGCGCGAGGCGCACCTGATCGCGGAGCACCAGGAGCGGCTGCGCGAGCTGAACGAGCGCTACGCGGCGGCCGCCGACACGGCGCGGCGCCTGGAGCAGGAGAAGACGCGGCTCACGGGGATGCTCGAGGAGGAGAAGCGCCGGGTTGCCGAGCGCGAGCAGCGCCTGGCCGCCGAGCATGAGGCCCGCGTCGAGACGCTCCGGAAGGAGCAGGAGGGCCTCGTCCAGCGCCTCCAGGAGGAGAAGGGCGCGGTTGCGGGGCGTCAGGAGCAGGCGCTCGCGAAGGCGAGCGCGAAGGTCCAGGAGGTCGAGGAGCGCGCCACGGCCGAGCGCGAGGCGCGCGCCAAGGCGGAGCAGCGGGCGGAGGGCGCGCAGCGCGACGCGAAGCAGGCCGTGGCCGCGGCACAGGAGGCGGAGGCCCGGCGCGCGGAGGCCGACCGGGTCGGCCGCGACCTCGCGGCGAAGCTCGAGGCGCAGCGCGTGGCGCTCGAGGCGCGGGAGCGCGAGGTCGCGCGCCTCACGGACGACCTCGCCGCCGCGCGGGCCGCGGCCGGCAAGGCCGACGACGTGAAGCGGCTCGAGGACCAGCTCGGCCAGATGCAGCAGTTCCTGCGCGCGCTCGACGAGAAGAGCTCCGGCGCCAACGAGGCGACGGTGGCGGCGCTGGTCGAGCAGCTCTCCACGAAGCAGGCCGTGGACACGCAGGCGCTCGAGGCGAAGTTCAACCAGACCCTCGACGCCTCGCTCGAGAAGTTCACGAAGACGGTGGAGGCCGCGACCGCGAAGCCCATCGACATCGTGGTCGAGGCGACCGACGTGCTCGTCGACAAGATCTTCGACACGCCGGCCGAGCAGATGTCCACCAACCTCGATGACCTCGAGGTGGACCAGAGGAAGAGCAAGCGGGGCATCGGAGGCACCCTCGCCGCCCTTCGCGCGATGCGCCAAGGAAAAGGGAAGGGGAAGGAGCCCGCGGAGGGGGAAGGGAAGGGCAACGTGCCCGCTCCCGGCGTGAAGAATGCCGCGGAACGTCTCAAGGCGGTCCGGGGCGAGCAGAAATAGGCGAAGTACGGCCCCCCGGGGGGCCGATAGGAACCAGACGGGTCGCCCGCAGAGGGCCCCGGGGAGGCGTGAACAGCGATGTCCGGTGAAACCAGCAGCATCCGTTTCAAGGAGCCCCGCGCGGGTCAGCCGCAGCAGGCCGTCGCGCCGGCGAAGGCGCACTCGAAGGACGAGAACGTCGCGCTCGGGCGCGGCCTCGACGTCGGCACCGCGAACCTGCTCAGCGCCATCCAGGACGAGTCGGGCGAGATCGTCGTCAAGCGCGAGCGCAACGCGTTCCTCGAGATCCCCGCGGAGTTCGCGAGCAACAAGGACATGCTCACGCGGCTCAACGTGCCGTACGTGACGTTCCAGAACCGCATGTACGTGCTCGGGGACGCCTCGTTCAACCTCGCCAACATGTTCGGCAAGGAGGTCCGCCGCCCGATGCAGGACGGCTTCCTCGCGGCGAACGAGCAGGATGCGATTCCGATGATGCGCTTCATCATCGAGCGGCTCCTCGGCCAGCCCGGCCAGCCCGGCGAGCCCTGCTACTTCTGCATCCCGGCCCCGTCGATCGACAAGGACAACGACACGGTCTACCACGAGGGCATCGTGAGCGGGATCGTGAAGAAGCTCGGGTACACGCCGCGCGCCATGAACGAGGCGCACGCGATCGTCTACAGCGAGCTCGCCGACAAGGACTTCACGGGCATCGCGGTCTCCTGCGGCGGCGGCATGTTCAACGTCTGCGTCGCCTACAAGACCATCCCGGCGGTGAAGTTCTCGGTCGCGCGCGGCGGCGACTGGATCGACAGCCACGTCTCGAAGGTCATGGGCATCGCCCGCACCCGCGCGACCGCGATCAAGGAGGGGGACGTCAACCTCACCGCTCCGCGCACGCGCGAGGAGGAGGCGGTCGTCCTCTACTACCGCAACCTGATCGCGTACGTCCTCCAGAACCTGAAGCAGCGCTTCCAGCTCGCCCGCGACGTCCCGCAGTTCGAGGACCCGGTCGAGGTCGTCGTCGCAGGCGGCACGAGCCTCGTCGGCGGTTTCGTCGAGGTCTTCGCGGAGGAGCTCGCGAAGGTCGACTTCCCGCTCAAGGTCCAGGGCGTGCGGCGCGCCGAGGACGCGATGACCTCGGTCGTCCGCGGCTGCTTGATCGCGGCCGCGCTCGCGGACAACTAGCCAACCACACGCGGGCCCGCGCCCGCGAACGTGATCTCCAATGGGGGGGAGGCCTTGCGCCTCCCCTGCTCGTTTCCGGCGAGGGGGAGGGGCGCGGGGAACCGCGATAGAATCCGGCGAGGATGGCCTCTCGATCCACGCTCCTCGCGGCTGCGGCGCTTCTCGCGCTCCTCTGCCGCGAGGCGCCCGCGCAGGAAGCCGCGCCGGCGCGCCTCGACCTGCCGGACGCGGGCGCGACCGTGACGATCCCCCAGCGGGAGAGCCGAGGGGTTCCCGGCGCCACGGGCTTCCTGAGGATCGCCCTCGGCGACATCACAGGCGGGGAGGTGCGCGTCACCGTCGCGACGAAGGAAGGCGAGCGACTGATCGACGGGGTGGCGCTCCGCGAGGGCGGCGCGCTGCCCTTCGCCACCCGCGGCGCGCTCTACACGGTGACCGTGAAGCGGCTCGTCCGCCGCCTGATCGGCGACGACCGCGCCGTCCTCGGGATCGCCCCCGCGCCCCCCGGGATGGAGAAGGCGGAGCAGGCGCGGATCCGCGCGTTCCTTGCCGCGCTCGCCAAGGCGGACGTCGTCTTCGTCTCGAGCGGGAGCGAGCCCACGGCCGCGGAGCTCGCCAAGGGGCTCGGCACGAGGCTCGACCGGGGCGACGCCAAGGCGCCCACGCTCGGGCAGTTCGTCGTCCATGTCGCGAGCCGCTCTTCGGACGAGGGCGAGGAGTACCAGGTGAAGGGGCCGACGGGCGAGCGCGTGGGCGCGCGCGCGTGGCTCCTCGACCTCGCGGCGACGGTCGCCGCCCGGGGGCCGGTCCCGGTGGGCCCCGGCGAGGGGAAGCCGAAGCGCATCTGGGCGGAGGCGATCGAGAAGCCGGGACTGCCGAACCTCCACCGGGTGACGAGCACGCTCTACCGGGGTGGACAGCCGACCGCCGAGGGTATCCGCGAGCTCCGGGCGCTGGGCGTCCGGCGCATCGTCAACCTCCGGGCCGCGCACTCCGACCGCGACCTCCTCGAGGGCACCGGGATCGACTACGTCTCGATCCGCTGCCACGCGTGGCACCCCGAGAAGGAGGACGTCGTCGCGTTCCTGAAGGCCGTCGCGGACGAGACGAAGGGCCCGTTCTTCGTCCACTGCCAGCACGGCGCCGATCGCACCGGCATGATGATGGCCGTCTACCGGGTCGTGTGCCAGGGTTGGAGCAAGGCCGAGGCGATCGAGGAGATGACCGGCGAGGGGTTCGGCTACCACGAGGTCTGGGGCGGCCTCGTGGAGTATGTCCGCGACTTCGACGCGGAGGCGGTCCGGCGGAAGGCTGACCTGCCCGCGCCCAAGGAGCCACCGGCGAAGGCGCCGCCGCGGTAGCATCGGCGCTCCGTGCGACGGTTCCTCGCGCTCCTCCTCCTTCTTGCGCGGGCGGCCGCGGACGACCTGCCCGAGGGCCTTGGCCTCGCGGCGCGCTATCCCGGCGACCAGGGCCTCGCGAAGGACCCGGCCGTGCTCCTCGCCGAGGACTTCGAGACGGGCGACCTCCTGGACCTCGCGAAGCGGTGGACCGAGGTCAGCAACAAGGACCGGAAGCCGCTCGCGTTCAGCGACCTCCGGCCAGAGGCGTCGCGGGGGAAGCGGTCGCTCGAGATCACGGCGACGCTCGGGCAGGACACCGGCGGCCACCTCTTCGCGCCGCTCGCGAAGCCCGTCGACCAGGCCTTCGCGCGGTTCTACGTCCGGTTCGCGGAGGAGGCGGACTACATCCACCACTTCGTGCACATGGGCGGGCTCAACCCGCCGACACGCTGGCCGAACCCGCAGGCGGGCATCTGCCCGAAGGGCGACGACCGCTTCTCGGTCGGGATCGAGCCGTGGGGGGACCGGGGGCGGTCGCCCGCGCCCGGCCGCTGGAACTTCTACGTCTCCTGGCACGAGATGAAGATCTCGGCGGACGGCCGCCACTGGGGGAACGGCATCCGGCCGATCGAGGACCAGATGGTCCCGGCGGGCCGCTGGCAGTGCGTCGAGTTCATGATCCAGCTCAACCGGCCCGGCGCGCGCGACGGCGAGCTCGCCCTCTGGATCGACGGCAAGCTCAAGGCCCACGTTCGCAAGGGGTCGCCGCGCGGCGAGTGGACCGGCATGGGCTTCCGCCTCCTCGAGAAGGGCGGCGAGCCGTTCGAGGGGTTCTCGTGGCGGACCGACGAGGCGCTGAAGATCAGCTACTTCTGGCTCCTCCACTACGTCACCGAGAACGCGGCGCGCCAGAATGGGGTCGCGAAACCGCTCGAAAAGAACCGCGTGTGGTTCGACGACGTGATCGTCGCCACGTCGTACGTCGGGCCGATCCGCGCGGGCTGAGGTAGGCTCTCGTCCCATGTTCCTCACGGGTCCGGACGGCCGCCGCGTCGCGCTCTGCTACTCGATGAACGTCCATCCCGGCGAGGGGCTCGACGACGTCCTCCGGGCGCTCGAGGAGACGGTGGCGCCGCTGAAGCGCCGGCTGGGCGTCACGGGCCCCTTCGCCGTCGGTCTCCGGCTCGCGGCCCGCGCGGCGCAGGAGGTGGAGAGGCGCGGGGAGGAGGTGCAGGAGGCGATCGCGCGCCACGGCCTCGTCCCCGTCACCGTGAACGCCTTCCCGTACGGCGACTTCCACGGCGAGCGTGTCAAGGAAGAGGTCTACCGGCCCGACTGGACCGAGGGCCGCCGCGCCGTCTACACGCTGCGCGCCGCGGTCGTCCTCGCGGCATTCGCCCCGCGCGGGTTCGAGGGCTCGGTCTCGACGGTGCCGCTTTCCTACAAGGCGTGGCGGCCCGCGCTCAACGCCGTCAACGGCCGCGTCCTCGAGATGATCTCGGCCCTCCAGGGCGTCGAGCGGAAGTCCGGCGTGCGCGTGCGGCTCGCGCTCGAGCCCGAGCCCCTCTGCCTCCTCGAGACGGCCAGGGAGACGGTCGCCTACTGGAAGGACCAGCTGATGCCCGCGTGCCGCGCGAAGTTCGGCCGCGGCGCCGAGGACCTCGCGCGCGCCTACCTGGGCGTCTGCCTCGACACCTGCCACCACGCCGTCCGCTGGGAGTCGAGCGCGGAGGCGATCGACCTCTATCGCGACGCGGGGATCCCGATCGGCAAGATCCAGCTCTCGAGCGCGCTCGAGGCGCCGTCCGCCCGCGAGCTGCAAGCCTTCGCGGAGCCGCGCTACCTCCACCAGGTGGTGTCGAAGACCGGCGAGGCGCGCCCCGATCTCGGCGGCGACGGCCCCCCCGGCCCCCTCCGATGCCACTTCCACGTGCCCGTGCACAAGGAGGAGGTCGCAGGCGTCCGGACGACCCGCGCGGACATGGCCGCGGCGCTCCGCCACGCGCTGGCGACGGGCGCGACGGGCTGCCTCGAGATCGAGACGTACACGTGGGACGTGCTGCCGCTGCGCGAGGGCGCGTTGCTCGACTCGCTCGAGGCCGAATACCGCTACGTGCTCGGCGAAGCGAAGGCGGCCGGGTTCGTGCCGTCAGACGGAGGGCCACGCCGTCTGTAGCGTGTCGCAAAAGGCGCTGCGGCTTCAGCTTCTTCGCGCCGCTTGAGCCGAGGGCTCGCGCGTACGCGACCGCCTCGCGGATCTCCTCGAGCGTCGGCTTCAGGGGCGCGAGGCCGCGGGCCACCGCAGGCTCCACGACGCGCCGAAGGTGGCTGCGGACGCGCGTGACCACGAAATAGAAGCAGGCGAAGAGGCCCACGACCATGAGGAGCGCCAGGACCTGCCTCACCCACTCGGGCACGCGGCCGATCGACAGCACGAGGAGCAGGGTGACCCCGGCCGTGGCCCAGCCCACGACGCGTGCGTTGGGCGGGTAGCGCCGCTCGAGGATCAGGCGGTCCATCTGGCCCGCACCGTGGGCCACCGCCTCGCGGACCAGCGCCATCCGCTCCTCCGGCGCGAGTTGATGCTCCTTCACGCGCTCCTCGCGCGCGAGGAGCGCTTGGAGCCGCGCATCGGCGGCGGGCAGCGTGCGGCGGATGAGCTCGTCGGGCTCCAGGGGCCCGTCGCTGATGCTCGTGTAGCGCGAGCCGTTCGTCTCGTGGAGGGTTCGGCAGTCGCTGCACTCGATCTCGTTGCCGAGGAACCCGCCGCTGGTGAGCGAGATGTACCAGAGGTGGCCCGCCTCGCCGATGCGTTGCAGCCGGAACGCCTTGAGGCCGCGGCACAGAGGGCAGAAGTCGGCGACCCAACCCACCACCTTCCGCTTGATCTTCGTGCCCCAGACGATCATCGCGCGACAGCGTAGCGAAGCCCGTCGTGCCGCGGAAGCCCCGCAGCCGATCCGGTGCCGTCGCAGGAGTGGCGTCGGCGTGGCGTCAGGCGCGACAGGGCGCCGTCCGGGACGGGCTCGGCGGCGGTCCGCGCCGTGGCACGGGTCTTGGCTCCCGGCACGGCGCACGCGTTCTCCACTCCTTTCGTCACCACGCCAGCGTCGGCGCCCACGCGCGCGGACCTCCGATGCGGCGGCCGGCGCTGGCTCTACCCCTTCCGGCGCCCCTTGAAGGCGACCCCGAGCAGCACGAGAAGGACGACAGCGCCGACCGTGGACTGGACGAGCAGGCCCATGAGTCCGTGGGCCCTAGCCCCACGAGGGGCAGGAGGAAGCCGCCCACCAGCGCGCCGAGGATCCCGACGATCAGGTTCCCGAGCAGCCCGAAGCCCTTGCCCTTCGTCATCTGGCCGCCGAGCCAGCCCGCGGCGACGCCGATCAGGAGGACGTAGAGGATGTCCATGCGGTGGCCATGGTATCCCGGTCGCCTCAGCCGGAGAACGGGTCGTGTGCGCGCTCCTCGGCGAAGACCGACGTGCGGATCGCGCGTTCGGTGACCTCCTCGAGTTCCATCCGAAGTCGCGCGGAGAGGCCGCGAAACTCGCGCCACAGCTGGTCCATCCGGCCGGCGGGCGCTCGCACCCGGATCGTGTGCGCGTGCTGCCGAGGATAGTGCAGCGCGTCGAACCCCTCGCGTTCGAGGAGCGCGAAGAAGAGCCTCCGCGTCCACGGGTCGCGGATCGAGAAGCGGTGGAGGATCGCCCGCTCCTCGCGCGGGGCCTCCCGGCGCCCCGCAGACCCGGCGCCCGCCATCGCGCGCAGGCGCGCGACGATCCTCTCCTCCGCCTCCTCGGCCGCGCGCTGCTCGCCCTGCGTCCCGGCGCGTGCGCGCAGGGCCCGCACCTTCTCAAGCGTGCGGAGGAGCTGTTCGACGCTCTGCATGGCGACGCGTCTTCGTAGCACGGGAGGGAGACGCGTGAGCGCGAATCCGCGCGCGGGGCTGTGTCGGGGCTGGTGTCACGGGTGACACCGGCTCCGACACGACGCTAGAAGAGAGACAGGATCCAGATGCCGCCGAAGACAAGGACCGCGACGACGAGGAAGATGCAGGTGATCACGAATGCCGTGAGCACTCTCCTCGCTCTCAGGTTCGTGACGGCACTGTTGCAGAGCGGGCAGTAGAGGCTGACCGTGTCGCGTAGGTACCGGACCGGGAGGACGTCCGCCATGCACTTCGGGCAACGAACAAGAGCCGCCCTCCCGAGGAGCTGGTAGCCGCAGTGCGGGCAGAGCGCCGCCGCGTCGGAGACCTCGTTCTTGCACTCAGGGCACGGCTTGAGCAAGTAGGTAATGTATTCGCCCGAACCGATCCGTATTCGTCGTCGGCGCGCCGTGGTTCATCAGGCGATCGCCTCCGCCCGCTTCGGGAACAGCCCGAAGATCCCGCCCGTGTCAAGGAAGCAGACGTCCTCTTCCTTCGTGAACCGGCCGTCGCGGATCATCTGGCGGAGTCCCATCATCGCCTTCAGCGTGTAGACGGGATCGAGCACCAGCCCCTCGAGCTCCGCGACCTCGCGGAGGAGGTGCCACTCCTCCGGGCGGTTCTTCGCGTACCCGAGGCCCACGAAACCGTCCACGAGCTCGACCGTCGGGGGGAGCTTCCCGAGCCTCGGCCAGCGCGTGGCCGCGGCGCGGAGGATCGACTCGATCCTGTCCCGGAAGAACGCGGCGTCGTCGCAGACGCACACGCCGAGAAGCGGCGTCTCCACGCCGTGCACCGCCTTCCCCGCGACGAGGCCGGCGGTCGTGCCCCCCGAGCCGACCGCGTGGACGATCGCCGCGAACTTCCGCTCCTTCAGCTCCTCGCACGCCGCGAGGTACCCCCACATCCCGACCTCGTTGCTCGCGCCCTCCGGGATCCAGTACGCGTCCCGCGGCGGCTCGAGCCCGCGGTACTCCTCGGGCGTCACGAACCGCACCTCCGCGCCCACGAGCACGTCGAGCAGGTGGTTCCCGTCGGCGGCCCCCGGCGCCCCCTCACTTCGCAGGAACAACGTGCACGAGAGCCCGAGCTGCGCGCACGCGACCGCCGTCGCGCGGCAGTGGTTCGACTGCAGTCCCCCGCACGTCGCCACGCGGCGAGCGCCCTGCGCGACCGCCTCGCCGAGGCAGAACTCGAGCTTCCGGACCTTGTTCCCGGTGAGCAGCGACCCCGTCAGGTCGTCGCGCTTGATCCAGATCCGCGGCCCTCCCCAGTGCTCCGAGAGCCGGTCGAGCGGCTCGAGCGGCGTGGGAAGTCGGGCGAGCGGGACGCGCGGCGGCGACCTCACAGCTGCGCGACGTCCCGGACCGCCTCCTCCCGGCTCGCGAGGTCCTTCACCTTCACCTTGCCCTCGCGCCACTCGTCCGGGCCGACGAGCACGACTCGCCGCGCGCCCGACGCCTCCGCCGCCTGGAAGGCCTTCGCGACCTTCATCGACGAGAACGGCGCCTCCGCACGCTCGCCTGCAAGCCGCAGCTTCCGCACGACCTGCCGGGCGGGGGCGAGCATCTCGTCCCCGATCGGCACCACGAGGATGTCGATGCGAGGGGGCGTAGGGGGCAGCTTGCCGAGGTCCTTCAGCAGCTCCGCGAGCACGACGTCGCCCATCCCGAAGCCGAGCGCGGGCATCGCGGGGCCGCCGAGCCGCTCGATCAACGTGTCGTACCGGCCGCCGCCCGCGACCGCGCGCAGACTCTTCTTCCGGTCGAAGATCTCCCAGACGAGCCCGGTGTAGTAGGCGAGACCGCGGACGATCCGCTTGTCCACGACGAGATACGGCGCGATGCCGAAGTCATCGAGCGCCGCGTGGACGTCCGCGAGGTCCTCGCCCGACGGGTCGTCGAGCCAGCGCTTGAGCTCCGCAAGCGCCTTCGCGTCGAGGACGCCCTTCGCCTTTTCGGGGTCGAGGAGATCCTTGTCGATGAGCCGCAGGCCCGCTTCGAGGTCGGAGCAGCCGAGGTCCCGGAGCTTCCGCTCCGCAAGCGTCTTGTGGCTCGCGCGCACGCAGACCTCCTCGGGGCCGAGGCCGAGGCGCCGGAGCGCGTCGATCGCGACCCAGAGGAGCTCCGCGTCCGCGCCGACCTCGCTCGCGCCGAAGAGGTCCACGTTCCACTGGATGTGCTCGCGGAGCCTCCCGCGCTGCTGCCGCTGGTAGCGGAAGAGCTGCGGGACGGCATACCACTTGACCGGCTTCTTCAGCGCCGCCGCGCGCGCGGCGATCATCCGCGCGACGGTGGGGGTGAGCTCGGCGCGCAGCGCGATCTCGCGGCCGCCCTTGTCCGTGAACGCGTAGAGCTCCCCGACGATCGCCTCGCCGGACTTCGCCTTGAGCAGCTCGATCGACTCGAGCGGGGGCCCGTCCACCTCCTCGAACCCCGCCGCCTTCGCCGCGGCGTGCCACGCGTTCTCGACATGGCGGCGGACCGCCATCTCCTCCGGATAGAAGTCGCGGAACCCCGGCAGCGCCTGGAACGCCATCTTGGGATGGTATCAGGGCAGCCGCGCGGGCTCGCGGCCCCCGCAGCCCCCTCGGAGCTTGTGAACAAATCCCTGCTGGCTTCGGCCGGCCTCGGGCCGACGCCGGGATTTCTTCACAAGCTCTCACTTCAGGAGCCCGAGCGCCTCCGCGCGTCGGCGGCGCTCCTCGTTCCCTTCGACGAACAGCCGCAGCGCCTCCTTGACCGTCTTCTCCTCCGCGAGCCCGGGGTGGGCCCGGAGCGCCCGCTCGTACCGGCGGCGCGCGAGCGGCTCGTCGCCGTCCGCGAGCGCGTCGAGCGTCTCGAGGAAGAGCGCCATCGCCTCGAACTGCGCGGCGCGCGCGACCTCGCCCTGCCCGCGGACGGCGCGCGCGACGAGGTGGAGGTGCGCGGCCGAGGGCTCGCGCTCGACCAGCTCCTCCGCGAGGACGCGCGCGACCACGCAGTCCGGCCGCGTGCGCGCCTGGAGCGCCGCGCGCCACTCCGTCCTCGCCTTCATGAGCCGCGCCGCGAACGCCGCGGGCTCCTCGCCCTCCTCCGGCCTGAGTTCCGGGGGCCCATCCGCCTCCTCCGCGGCGGTCGCGGCGTCGAGGTGCCGGCCGACCCTCTCGCGAAGCGCGGTGGCGGAGAGCATCCCGGCGGCGCGGCGGATGCCCGGGAGGTTCGCCTCGCCCTTCCCGAGCTCCTCGAACTCGAACGAGAGCCGCTCGCCCGCGATCTCCTCCGTCGAACCGCGTGCCTCGGCCTCGCGGAGCCAGCGATCGACGGTCTCCGGGGGACCGGTCGAGCGGTAGAGGCGCGCGAGCATCAGATAGGGGTCCGGGGAAAGGGGCTTCTCGCGCACGATCGCGTCGAGCAGCGAGGCCGCCCGGAGCGGGTCGGTCGCGAGAAGCGGCTCGATCTCTCGCGCGCGGCGACCGGCCTCCGCGTCGCGGAGCTTCCTGAGGCGCTGCCGGGTGAGGCGGTGGCGGGGGTCGTGGCGCGCGAGGATCTCCTCGAGCGCGGGGATCGCCTCGTCGGCGGGGAGATCAAGCGTCCGGTTGTAATGCGCGCCCGCGTGGTGCGGCTCCATCGCGAGGAGGAGCGAGAGGTCCTCGGGGTTCGAGCGCGCGATCAGCGCATCGGGGTGGCGGCGTTCGAGGGCGAGCGCGCGGTCGAGCTGGGTCCGGTCCCTCGTCGCGAGAAAGCGCCCCAGCGCGCGGTCCGCGCGCCAGTGGTTCAGGTCGGCCGCGAGGCCGTATCCGATCGCGAGGAGCGCCGCGAGCGTCGCGAGGGGCGCGGCGTAGGGCGCGCCGCGGCGCGTGCTCCGCCGCCGCGCGAACGCGAGCGGGAAGAGCGCGAGCGCGAGCAGCGACGGGTCCTCGAGAGGCAGGTCCACGAGCGACGCGGTCGCGAAGGCGGCGAGCGAGGAGAGCGGCGCGCGCTGCCCGCGGAGCGCCCGGGCGGCCGCGACGAGCAGGAACGCGTGGGCGCAGAGCCCCAGGAGCCCGCCTTCCGCGAACGAGGCGACGTAGTCGTTGTGCGGGGAGTGGACGAACCGCCCCTGGTGGAGGTCCCACTCCTCCAGCGGCCGCACGGGAGGGTACTCGCGGGCGAACCCGTCGGCGCCGAGGCCTAGCGCGGGGTGGTCGAGGCCCATCGTCACCGCGGCGCGGTACCAGACGACGCGCGCCCTTACGCTCTCGGACTGCCCGAACACGACGCCCGCGAAGAGGACCGCCGCCGGGACGCCGAAAACCAGCGGCCACCGCGCCGCGCGCACCCGCCATGCGAAGAAGAGCGTCGTCCCGACCGCCGCCGCGAGCCAGCCGCCGCGGCTCCGCATCGCCACGAGGCCCGCGAGCGCGGCCACGAGCAGGAGGGCGCGCCACGGGAAGCGTACCCGCCCCGAGGCGAGCACGTAGGGCAGGAGCATCGCGAGGCCCGCGCCCGCGAAGTTCCGGTGCGCGAAGGTGGCGTAGTTTTGCGGGACGCCGCGGATCCACTGGGCGACCGCGAGCGCGGCGATCACCGCCGCCGCCGCGCCGAGGATCGCGGGGCCATGTCGGGCGAGCCAGCGTCGCGGGGCCGCGGCGCACGCCGCGTGGTGGACGAGCGCGAGGGCGAGGAGCAGCATCCACCAGCGGAAGGAACGGGGGGTCACAGGGGACCGGAGGAGCATCACGCCGCGGACGGCGAGAAAGACCCAGAGGGCGAGCGACGCCGACGACCACGCGATCGTCCGCGCCTCGATCGACGCGGCGACGCACACGAACGCGCCGGCCGCGAGGACGACGTACTTGACCGCATGGTCGTCCGGTCCGCTCCACGGGTCGATGGCGAGAAGGCCCGCGACCGGGAGCAGGAGGACGGACCAGCGCGTCACGGCTCGCCCCGCCGGACCGTTGCCGCAGGCGACGCGAAGGCGGGCCCCCTCACGAAAACAGGGCTTCCACGAACGCCGCGGCGTCGAACGGCTCGATGTCCGTGATCTTCTCGCCCACCCCGACGAACTTCACCGGGAGATCGAGCTCGTCCCTGATCGACAGGACGGCGCCGCCGCGGGCGGTGCCGTCGAGCTTCGCGAGGATGATGCCGGTCACCGGCGTGGCCTCGTGGAACCGGCGGGCCTGCTGCACCGCGTTCTGGCCGGTCGTCGCGTCGAGGACGAGCAGGGTTTCGTGCGGGGCGCCCGGGATGCGCTTGCCGAGAACGCGCCGGATCTTCTCGAGCTCGCGCATCAGGTGCTCCTGGGTGTGGAGGCGGCCCGCGGTGTCCACGATGAGCACATGCGCCTCGCGGGAGACCGCGGCGTCCGCCGCGTCGAAGGCGACGGCCGCGGGGTCGGCGCCCGTGTCCTGTTTGACGATCTCGATGCCGAGCCTATTGCTCCAGACCGTGAGCTGCTGGACGGCAGCGGCGCGGAACGTGTCGCCGGCGGCGAGGACGACCTTCTTCCCCTGCCCCTGGAGCCAGCCCGCGACCTTGGCGATCGAGGTGGTCTTCCCGGAGCCGTTGACGCCGACGATCAGGACGACGGTGGGCCCCTCGGGGGCGAACGCGAGCCCCGCCCCGCCTTCGGAGAGCCGCGCGACGAGGTCCTTCTTGAGGAAGGGCACCACATCCTCGCCGGCGCGGACCTCCCCGCGCTTGCCCGCCTCGCGCAGCTCCTCCACCAGCCGCGCGCTGGTCGCGACGCCGACGTCCGCGCGGAGGAGCGTCTCCTCGATCTCCTCGAGCAGCTCCTCGTCGAGCCTCCGGCCGCGGACGACGCGCACGAGCGCGCCGCCGAGCGCGTCGCGCGTCCTCCGGAGCCCCTCCTTGAGCCGGTCGAGAATCCCCATGGCCCCCGAGGCCCCCTCACAGTCCCTTCTCGCGCCGGATCCGGTCGAGGATGCCGTTGATGAAGGCGCCGGACTGTTGCGTCGAGAACCGCTTTCCCATCTCGATCGCCTCGTTGATCGAGACCTTCGCGGGGATGTCCTTCAGGAAGAGCATCTCGTAGACCGCCATCCGGAGGATGTTGCGGTCCACGAGCGCCATCCGGCGGAGGTTCCAGTTCTGCGCGGCCGCGGAGATGGCCTTGTCGATCTCCTCCTGGTGGTCCAGCGTGCCGGAGAGGAGCTGACGCCCGAACTCGTGCGCCTCCGTCTCGTCGGGCGCCTCCAGCCGGAGGAAATCGTCGACGCCGAGCAGCGCCTCGTCGCCGCGCGCGTCCACCATGTAGAGGAGCTGGAGGGCCAGCTCGCGGCCGCGGGTGCGCTTCCTCACCGCGCGACCTTCCGCGCGACGGAGGCGAGCTCGAGGAGCGCCATCGCCGCGTCGAACCCCTTGTTGCCGTGCTTGCCGCCCGAGCGCTGGAGCGCCTGCTCGAGGTTCTCGGCCGTGACGACGCCGCACGCGACGGGGCGGCCGGTCTCGCGGCCGATCGCGGCGAGGCCGCCGATCGCGGCGTCGCAGATGTAGTCGTAGTGCGAGGTCTCGCCGCGGATCACGCAGGCGATCCCGACGACGCCGTCCGTGCGGTCGAGCAGGAGCCGCGCGGCCGTGGGGACCTCGAACGCGCCCGGCACGCGCACGACCGTGATCCGCTCGTCGAGGACGCCGTGGCGCCGGAGCGCGTCGAGCGCGCCGGCCTCGAGGCGGTCGGTCACGACGGCGTTCCACCGCGCGACGACGACGCCGCAGCGGATCGTCGAGCCGTCGAAGTTGCCCGCGATCTCCATGTGAAAGGGGCGCCGATTATAGCCGGGACCCGGGCCCCCGGCCCCCGGAGCCCCCTCCGATCCCGTTTCGCCGGCGTGCCGGCTGTTACGGCGCGGTAAGCAACGTGCGCGCGAGGGCGCCTCTTCCCGCTCCGGCCGGCCGTTTGCTTGTCGGCCCGCGGGAGGTGCCCATGCGCGCGCTGCCGTTCTTCCTGCTTTCGTCCGCCGCGCTCGCCAACGGGATCGTCGTCGAGACGCCGCGGCCCGAGCCGCTGCCGCCGGTGCGGATGCGGGAGCACCGCGTCACCGCGACGATCCACGACCGCGGGGCGTCGGTGACCGTCGAGCAGGTCTTCGTGAACCACTCGTCGGCGGCGCTCGAGGGGACGTACCTCTTCCCGCTGCCGCCGGACGCGGCGGTCGGCGAGTTCGCGATGACCGTCGGCGACCGGCTCGTCGAGGGCGAGGTGCTCGAGGCGTCGCGCGCGCGCGCGATCTACGAGTCGATCGTGCGGCAGCGGCGCGACCCGGGGCTCCTCGAGTACTGCGGCCGCGGCGTGTTCCGCGCGCGCGTCTTCCCGCTCGAGCCGGGCAAGGAGACGCGCGTGCGCCTACCAGCAGGTGCTCCCCGAGGAGGCGGGCGCGGTCGAGTGGACCTACCCGCTCGGCGCGGACGCCTTGAACCGCGCGCCGCTCGAGAGCGTGATCGTCGACGTGCGGTTCGAGAGCGTCGCGGAGCTGCGCAGCTTGCTCTGCCCGAGCCACGCGGTCGAGGTGCGAAGAGAGGGGGCGCGGGGGGCGCGGGTCACCTACGAGGCGTCGCGGCAGCGCGAGCTGCGCGAGATGCGGCTCTGGTTTCTGCGGAGCGCGGACGAGGTCGCGCTGACCGTGCTCTCGACGCTGCCGCGCGCGGGCGAGGGGACGTTCCTCGCGTCGCTCGCGCCCCCGTTGGTCGCCGAGGAGGCGGACGTCGTGCCGAGGGACGTCGTGTACGTGCTCGACACGAGCGGCTCGATGCGCGGCCGCGGCATCGAGCAGGCGAAGGCCGCGCTCAAGCAGGGGATCGCGATGCTGCGGCCCCTGGACCGGTTCGGCATCGTCGCGTTCCTGCGGAGCGTGGACCGGCCACTGCTGACAGACGTGCGGCTGGAGGTCGCGGGCGCCGCCGGCGACGAGGCCGCGGGCGAGCGGGTCTTCCGGCTCTCCGGCAGGCGCCGCGGTGAGGACAGGACGTGGGAGTTCCGCGCGACGTCGGGCGAGGCGCGCCACGCGTACCTCGAGCGGTTGTGGGCGCAGCGGAAGATCGCGTTCCTCGTGGACGAGATGCGGCTCCACGGCGAGAACAAGGAGCTGGTCGACGAGGTGATCCGGCTCGGGACCTCGTACGCGCTCGTGACCCCGTACACGGCGGGGCTGGTCGTGGAGGAGGGCGCGAGGTCCCCGCTCGTTTTCTCGACCGGGGGCATCGAGGGCGCCTTCCGGAAGGCGAGCGGCAGCGTGCCGCCGGGACTGCGGGAGGCCACCGGCCCGACGACGCCCGCGGGGCCCACGACGCCCGGCGAGCCCGCAACGCCGGCGAGCGGCGCGGGGCCCCAGAACGCGGCGCTCGGGCCGGCGAAGAGGGCCACGAAGTCGCTCACGTTCCCCGAGCAGTCGAAGGAGCTGCGCGACCGCAAGGAGACGACCGTCGTCGTCGAGATCGGCACGGTCCGCGCGATCGAGGACAAGACGTTCCGCTGGACCGAGGAGGGGCGCTGGGTCGACACGGCTTGGGACGGGAAGTCGGAGCCGAAGCGGATCGAGGCGTGGTCCCCGGAGCACCTCGTGCTGATCCGGACGTCGGACCGCGTCGCCAACTACCTCTCGGTCGGCGAGAGCGTGGTCCTCGTCCTCGGCGAAACCGCCTACGAGATCGTGCCGCCGCCGTAGGGCCCGCCGGGCTCACTCCGCCGGCGCGGCAGCGCACTCGCGGGGCCGTGCACGGCCATGGCGATCCCCGGGACGGGAGCGGCCCCGTCCCGGAGCGGCCCCGTTCCCCGAAGAGGAAGGCGCCCTCGGCCGCGGGCTACAGAGCGTCGCAGAGCCGCGGGTGGCAACGGCCCACGCACATGCCCTTCGGGTTGACGCGGCATGCAGGCGCGATGCGCTCCTCGAGCTTCTCGATGCGGAAGCGCAGCTTGCTGGCGGGGGTGCGGTGGTCCTTGCGCCGCCTCTCTTCCTCGGTCCGCGGTCCGGTTGGGAAGAGCCGGCCCCGGGCCCACGGACCGGGCCGCCCGGGGCCGTCGGGTGCCGCTATCCATGGCGGAAGCAGCGGCCGGTCGGCTTGCCCTGCGGGTTGAGCACGCACTTGGGCGCGATCCGGTCCTCGAGCCTCCTGATCCGGAGGCGCAGCTTCCGGGCCGGGGGCGGCTGCCTGCTCATCGTCTTCATGGCTTTGGCGTTTCCGGTCCGCGCCAGGATGGAGCGGACGTCGCCCGGCGGGCGGACCAAGGCGCCGGGGCGATTCCGGGCCAGCGAGCCTCCGACGTCGGGACTCGCGGGCGCATTCCCATGTTCTCCGTCCCCTATCCGCGGCTGATGAAGCACAGGCAGGATTCGTCGAAGATCCCCGCGTCCATGTCGATCACGCGCGTCGTTTGAACTCCATGTGGATCGTGCCACCGACGAACCGCCGATAGCTTCCGGTCCCCTCGGGGATCACGAGCTCCGCGGTTCCGACCTGGTACAGCTCGCCGTCGATCACGACCTCTTCGTAGAGGAACTCCGTGAACACCGCCGTGAACGCGCCTCCCGGGAGCTGGTACGCGCACAGCGTCACGTCGAGATTGACGTAGAAGTTGCCGACGGCCTTCCTTGTCGCGCCCGGCAGGCCACTGACCCGATGGATCCTGCACTTCGCGTACGTCCCGTCATCCAGGTCCACGAGCGCCAGTCCCAGGTCGGGGCCTCTCACCAGAGGCTCGTAGACTCCCGTGAGCAGGAGCACGAAGGAGTCGCCGGGCACATCCGGCCCGTCGGCGCGCACTTCCGCCGGGGCGGAAAGGAGCGCCAGGGCCCCGAGCACGACGGCGGCACAACTCGCCGCCGCTCCCGACAGACGCACGACTCTTCTCATGGTTCTCACCTCGCTCTGCGATACGATGAGGTGGTCATCCCCCGGAGGCAGACCAGGCACCGGGGGGATGCCGGGCCGGCGAGTGTCCTTCTTCGCGGTTGGGACTCGCCGGCTCTCTTCTTTCCGGATTCGTTCCTACCTTCTCTCCGTGGCGGTCTCCCTGCGGCGTTCCAGCTCCGTGCGCCACGCCGCGGCTTCGTCTTCCTTGCCCCACCCCTCGTGGAGCTGGACCAGCCGCTCGAGGGCCTGGGTTAGGCGGGCCGTGCGGAACCCCGCGGGGATTTCGGCTTCGCGTTGCTTCATGCCCTCGTAGCCGCCGACGAGGAGCGGCTCGGCCTCGGCGTACGCCTTCCTGCCGACGAGGCTCCCGCCGAGCATCGACATGCAGTTGAACGTCGTCCAGGCGTCGGGTTCTCTCCCTTCGCGGATCGCGAGGCACTCGCGGAGGACCGGTTCGGCCTCGGCGTCCTTCTCCTGCTCCAGCAGGTTCAGGCCCAGCGCGGCGAGCTGGGCCGCGTACTTCGGCGAGTCGGCCCCGTCCCGCTCCCTCGACGCGTCGGCCAGCTCGCGGCGGTAGGGCTCGGCCTCACCGGGCCGCCCCATCTGCTCGAGGCAGGTGGCCAGGTTCAGGAGGATCGCCTGCGTGACCGGATGCGTCGCGCCGAACGCCGGAAGCGCGATCCCTGCGGCGTCGCGGAGGACCTCCGCGGACCGGGCGTGCTCCCCGCGGGCGAGGTGGAGGTGGCCGAGGCCGTTCTGGGTGCCCAGCGTATCCGGATCCGCGGGTCCGAACGCGGCGACGCACGCGTCGAGGACCTCCCGGTAGAGCGCCTCCGCCTTCTCCCACCGCCCGCGGGCAAGGTGGAGCTCCGCCAGGTTGTGCTTCGCCGAGAGGGTGGCGCGGTGCGGCGCTCCGAATATGACCATGCGCGCCTCGACCACCTCCACGAGGAGCGGCTCGGCCTCGTCGTACTTCCCCTGGTCCTTGAGGACGAGCGCCAGGTTCGCCTTCGTCCGCAGGAGGTCCGGGTGATGGGGTTCCAGCGCGGCCCGGGCCTCGAGCACCTCGCGCAGGAGCCTCTCGGCCTCGCCGTACCGGCCCCGGGAGTGGTGGAGCATGGCGAGGTTGTTCTTCGTGTCGAGCGTCTTCTCGTGGACGGGCCCGAGGGCGGCCGTCTGCGCCCTCAGCACCTCGACGTAGAGGGGCTCCGCGCGGTCGTACTCCCCCCGCTTCTTGCAGAGGAGCGCGAGGCTACCCCGGCTCTTCAGGGTGAGGGCGTGGTCCGCGCCGAGCGCCGCCGTCCGCCCCTCGACGACCTCGATGTAGAGCGCCTCGGCGAGATCGTAGCGTCCCTGGTCGACGTAGATCGCCGCCAGGTTGTCCTTGCAGAAGAGCGTGCCGGGATGCGCGCCCCCCAGCTTCGCCTCGCAGGCGGAGAGCGCCTCGCGAAGGAGCGGCTCGGCCAGCTCGTCCCGGCCCCTGTCGTGGTAGAGCCGCGCGAGGTTGTGTTTCGTCGCGAGGGTCCGCGGATGGTCCCATCCCAGCTCCGCATCGAGGATCTCGAGGACCTCCTTGAGGAGGGCCTCGGCGAGGTCGTACCTGCCCTGCTCCCAGCGGAGCGTGGCCAGGTTGTTCTTGCACGTGCACGTGTCGCGGTGGCCCTCGCCGAGCGTCTCGACGAGTGCCCCGAGCGTCTCCAGGTAGAGCGTCTCGGCCTCGTCGTGCTTGCCCTGGTCGGCGTAGAGCGACGCGAGGGCGTCCTTCGTGGCAAGCGTGCTCGGGTGGGCCGCGCCGAGCGCCTTGGCTTGCCGCCGCAGCACGTCCAGGTAGAGCGCCTCGGCCTCTTCGCACCGCCCCTGCTCGGCGCAGACCGTGGCGAGTTTGCTGCCGTCCGAGGTGGTGTCGGCGTGGTCGGGCCCGAGCGCGGCCGTGCGCAGGTCGAGCGCGCGCCTCAGGTGCTGCTCCGCTTCGGCGTAGAGGCCGAGCTCGTAGTACGCTCCCCCGAGCGTCGAGCGCAGCGCCGCCTCGGTCCGCGGCTGGCCGGCGAACCTCCCCTCGACGGATGCGGCAGCGCGGTCGAGGAGCGTCCTCACCTTGACGTCCGGGTCGCGATCCCCTCCGGGCTGGAACGCGACCTCCGCCTGGCGGAGCAGGTCGTTCTGGAGGAAGTCGCTCACCGCCTGCGCGACCGCGGCCTGCTCCTCCGCCAGGTCTCTCTGGGCCTGCGCTTCGGCCTCCGCGCCGAGCGCGCGCACGAGTCCCGCCGTCGTGCCCGCGATGCCGGCGACGAGCGCGGCAAACACCAGCGCCGCGGCGGTCACGAAGGCGAGGTGCCGCCGCACGAACCTCCTCGCCCGGTACCACGCCGAGGGAGGCCGCGCCTCGACCGGCTCGTGCCGGAGGTGGCGCTCGACGTCGGCGGCCAGCGCCGCCGCCGTCTCGTACCTCCGGACGCGGTCCTTCTCGAGCGCCCTCATCACGATCCAGTCGAGGTCCCCGTGGACCGCCCGCACGAGCCGGCGCAGGTCCGTTCGCCGCGCCTCGGCCACCCGCGCGCCCTGCCCGTTCAGCCGGCTGAGCCGCGCGCTCGGCGTAGGCGGGGGCTCCTCCCGGATCAGACGGCGCAACTCGTCGAAGGTCGCCTCCTTCATCCGCTCCCGCGCGATCGGCGTCGTCCCCGTCAGCAGCTCGTAGAGGATCACGCCGAGCGAGTAGACGTCGCTCCGCGTGTCGACGTCCAAGGGGCTCATCTCCGCCTGCTCGGGGCTCATGTACTGGGGCGTCCCGATCATCTGGGCGAACCGCGTGTGGAACGTCTCCGCGGTGAGCCGCTGTCCCGCGGCCTTCGCCACGCCGAAGTCGATGACCTTCGGCACCGGCTTGCCGTCCTGGATGGCCACGAGCACGTTCGTGGGCTTCAGGTCGCGGTGGATGACGCCCTTCTGGTGCGCGTGCTGCACCGCCCGGCACACCTGGACGAACAGCTCCAGTCGCTCGCGCAGGGGCAGCTGGCACTGGTCGGAGTAGGTGCTGATCGGGACGCCGCGCACGAGCTCCATCACGAAGTAGGGCCTGCCGCCGGCGGTGGCGCCCCCGTCGAACACCCGGGCGATGCCCGGGTGGTCCATGAGGGCGAGGGCCTGCCGCTCCGCCTCGAAGCGCGCGACGACCTCGCGCGTGTCCATGCCCGGCCGGATCACCTTGAGCGCGACGCGCCGGCGGACCGGCTCCCGCTGCTCCGCGACGTAGACGATGCCGAAGCCGCCCTCGCCGATCTCCTCGAGCAGGTGGTACGGGCCGATGAGGGCGCCGGGCCCCGGCAGCGGCTCGTCCCGCTGCCTCCCGTCGCCGCCCGTGGGCGACGCAAGGAAGCCCCCCGCGGCCTCGTGGTCCTTGAGGAGCGCCTCCATCTCCTGCCGCAGCATCGCCTGGCCCGCGCAGGCGCGGTCCAGGAAGGCGGCGCGACGGTCGGCGGGCGTGTCGAGAAGCTCCTGGAAGATCTCCTTCATCCGTTCGTCGGGTTTCATCGACGCCCCTCCCGGCCCAGCATCCGGAAGAGCCGGACCCGGGCGTACGACCACTCGCGGCGGACGGTGCGTTCCGGCGTCCCGAGCACATCGGCGGTCTCCTGGAGGCTCAGGCCCGCGTAGAAGCGGAGCTGCACGATTCGCGCCGCTTGCGCGTCCTCCTCCTCGAGGCGCCGGATCGCGTCGTCGACGGCCAGGATCTCCTCGGGGTCGTCGTGTGCCGCCAGGTCCGCGAGGTCGACCGGCAAGGGGACCCGGCCCTCGCCCCGCTTCACCCGCCGGCGGGCGCGGGCGTGGTCGACGAGGATCCTCCGCATCGCTTGCGCCGCCGCCGAGTAGAAGTGGGCCTTGCTCGACCAGCTCAGGCGCCCGTCGCCGACCAGCCGCAGGTACGCCTCGTGGACGAGCGCGGTCGTCTGCAGCGTGTGGTCCCGGCGCTCCCCAGCCATCTGCCGCGAGGCGATCCTCCTCATCTCCTCGTAGACGAGGGGCAGGAGCCGCGAGAGGTCCACGGCCTCGCCCGCCTCGGCCGATTGCAGGATGCGAGACACCTCGCAGGCCTCTTCGGACACGTCTTCCATGATCGCGACAGGGGGAGGCGGCGTCCACACGGGCCACGCCGGCCTGGCGGCCGCTGGCCGGATGGGCGGGCAGGGAGCTCCCGCCCGGAGTTCCCTGCCCGGCGCCGAGCCTCCGATCAGCGCTTCCTCTTGATCGCCACGCAACGGCACGACGGGGGACGGCTGCACCGCCCGGGGCGGTCGCGGGTGCCGCACAACGTTCCTACCGGCTGGTTCCGGCACTGCAGAGCTTGCGAAGTCGCGTCGCACATCTGCGCTGCGTGGGCGTCGCCCCCGAGCGCGAGCAGCCCTCCCATGGCCGCGGCCGCTGCCAAGGCGCCGCGTCCGACCCGACCGAGAAAGCGTCGCCGCGACACGCGGGTCGCGGCCTCCTCGGCCATCTTTTGGAGCTTCTCGAGCATGGCTCAACTCCTTTCCAAGAGCGGTTGGCCGGATGCCGACTCGACCGTCGAGTCGCTCTCCGGTTCGTCGTGGCGCTTCTTCCCGCGGTTGCCGACGCCGGCGAGGACGTAGCCCAGGTACTGTGCGGTGCCGGCGACGCCGTTCGCCCTGACGACACCCTGCTCGTCGATGACGAACGCGAACGGCGTGGCGAAGACCTCGTAGCGCCTCGCGACGCTGAACTTCCTCTGCATGAGCACCGGGAAGCGCGCACGGGCCTCGACCGCCCACTGCCGCGTCTCGGCCGGCTCGCCGTCGTTCACCACGAGCACCTGGTGTTCCCCCTTGGCGTGCAGGCGACCGAGCTCCGGCGCGATGGCGTGGCAGGGGCCGCAGCCCGCCTGCGTAAAGACCAGCAGGACCTTGCGCCCGAGGAAGTCGCGGAGCGACACGTCGCCGTGGGCGACGCTCTCGAGCGTGAAGTCCGGGGCCTTCCTGCCGGGCTTGATGCCGTCGCGTCCGAGCCGGCCGGGGCGCGTGGCTTCCAGCTGGTCCAGCCGCCAGTTCAGCACCCCGAGGGCCCGCAGCGCGCCCAGGACGAGGAAGGCGAGGCCCAGGACGGCGACGAGCAACGCGATGGTCGTGGCGAGGAGGGCTGTGTTCATGCGAGTCGGCTCCGCGGCGCCGGCCGTGGCCGGCGGCAGGGGTCAGGGACCGCACGACGCGAGTCCTCTCCCTCAGGCGTCGGAACGCGACGGCAGCGGCCAAGATTCCCGCGACGAGGGGTCCCCTCCCCCCGGCCCCCTCCCCTCTATTTGAGGAGTGCGCGAGCGCCCCGCCACATGGCCTGCCCCAGGTCGGCAAAGAGCGAGTACACGACCGGCACGAGCAGCAGCGTCACCGCCGTCGACACGGCGAGGCCGCCGATCACGACGGTCGCGAGCGTGTCGTAGGGGATCGCCTCGCCCTCCGCCTTGAAGATCGCCATCGGCAGGAGCCCCACGACCGTCGTCGTCGCGGTCATGAGCACCGGGCGCAGCCGGTCGGCTCCCGCGGCGACGATCGCTGCGCGCATCGGCAGCCCCTCGCGCCGCCGCTGCTGCGCGCGGTCGATGAGGACGATGCCGTTGTTCACGACGACGCCGACGAGCAGGATCCCGCCGAGGAACTAACCCCTCACCCGCGCCCCTCCCGTCGAGGCGCAGCTCAGCGCGATCCGCCCGGCTTGGTGCCGACGGGTTGCTTGGGGAGTTTCTTCATGACCTCCTCGATCCACCTCTCGATGTCCTGGTTGCGGTTCTGCTCGATCGTCCTCCGCCAGTCGTCGTTCGGCTTCGGCTCGTCGCACGTGCGGGTCAGCACCGTGATGATGATCCCGACGATGCAGATGAGCCCGACGACCGACTTCCGGCGGGGCGTCTCCTGCCGCGCCTGCCGGCGGCGCGGGAAGCGCGCCTCCGCGGCGGCGACGAAGTGCGGGTCGCGCTCGACGAGGAGCGTCCGGAGCGCGCTGGGCGGCTTCAGCCGCGCGGCGAGGCGGAGCGCCTCGGCGTTCATGGCCCCCTCGGCCACGGTCCCGTCCACGCGGCAGGCGAGGTGCGCTCGCGCCTCCGGGCTCGCCCACTGCGCCTCGTCGCCCGCCGCGAGCCGCCGGTCGAGGTCGAGCCACTCGGGGACCGCCTCCTCCTTCCAGGCGGCGCCGTGGAACGCGCGCTCCGCAAGCGGGCGCGCGAGCTCGGGCGCGACGACCGCGACGCTCGTCGCGAGGAACGCGATCGCGATGCCGACGTCGCACCGCGGCTCGCCCGAGCGGTCGAGGATCGCCTTCGCGAGCTCGGTCAGGCGGTCCAGGCTCCCCTCCGCGCGGAAGATCTGGAAGATGCGCCCGGCGAGGTCGCCCTGGCCCTCGAAGAGGTCGAGCACGAGGTCGCTGTAGCGCGCGTGGGAGATGAGCAGGCGGGGGCGCTCCGGATCGTCGACGGTCTCGAGCACCGCGTGGCTCCACACCGGCACGAGCCGCAGGTCCTTGTGCATGCGGTCGGCGAGCGTGCGCAGCGCGGCGTGGAGGACCTTGTCACGCTCGGACCCCCTGGCAAGGGCGGCGGCGGCGCGGACGTCCGCGAACTCGGGGACATCCTCCGGCGCCTCGCGGAGGCGCGTCTCGCGCACGATCGGGGGGGGCTCCGGGGGCACGGGCGCGCCCTCGTCCTCGCGCGCGCGCCGCTCCGCGAGCACCGTCGGCTCGACCGGCTCGGGCTCCTCGAGCGTCTCCTGCTCCGCCCGCGCGCGCGTCCACGCGCGCACGAACTCGTACGCCTCGCGCACGCGGCGGAAGCCGCCGGGGTCGACGTCGGGCGGATGCTCCTTGACCTTCGCTGCGTACGCCTTCCTGATCGCCGTCTCGTCGGCAGTCCCGTCGGGGATGCCGAGCACCTCCCAGGGGCTCACGACGGGTCCGGTCCCGCCTGCATCTCCCCCTCGGCCGCGTAGCGGCTTGCGACGAACTGGTCGAGCGCGGCGCCGAGGTAGGCGATTGCCTCGGCGTCCTTCCTCTCCAGCGCGGCCTCGAATCCGTCGAGCAGCTCCTCGAGGCGGTCGCGGTCCCCGCCGATGAGCTCCTTGAAGGCGCGCTCGGCCCGCTCGATCCGCGCGCGGTTCGGGAGCAGGTCCCGCAACCGCAGCTTGAGCGGCTTCAACCTCCGCAGCGCCTCGTCGATCTCCTGGCGGTTGAGCGCGCCGGGCCGGCTCTCGATCAGCTTAGAGCGCGTCTCGCTCGAGTGGAGGATCGTGACCTCCACCTCGAGGAGCCCGTTCGCATCGTAGGAGAATCGCACCTCGGCCTCGCCGGGGCGGCGCTGGCCGGGGCGGTGCCTGAGCCCGGTCAGCTCGAGCGTGCCGAGCAGCGTGTTCTGCTCCACCCGCCGGCTCTCGCCCTGGTAAATCCTCACATTGAGCTGGTCCTGGTCGGCGTGGAGCGTGTGGACGGTTTCGACCCGGCTCGCGGGGACCGTCGTGTTGCGGTCGAGGATCGGCATGAAGAAGCCCGCATCGTGCCGCCCGGGCGTGAGCGTCTTCGCGATCTCGATGCCCAGCGAGTGCGGGCACACGTCGGTGAGGATGACGTCGCGGACCGCCTCCTGCCGCTCGCAGCGGGCCGCCTGGACCGCGGCGCCGTGCGCGACGACCTTGTCGTAGTCGACGAGGTGCGGGTCGCGCTCGCCGAGCTCCTCGGCGACGAACGCGTACACGAGCGGCATCCGGCTCGCGCCGCCGACGAGCAGCACGTCGTCGAGATCCTCGCACCTCAGGTTCGCGTCGCGGAGGCAGCGCCGCACGATCGGGCGCAGCCGCTCGGTGAGCGGGCGCGACACCTTGTCGAACTCCGAGCGCGTCGCCGTCACCTTTCTCCCGGAGTGCTCGAGCGTCGCAGACAGGGCGCGCGAGAGCTCGCGCTTCATCACCTCGACCTTCTGGCGGAGGCTTCCCCGCGCCTCGACCTTGCCCCCGAGCCCCTCCTCGATCACCTGGAGCAGCGCGTCGGTGTAGTCCTCGCCGCCGAGCCGGCTGTCGCCCGCGGAGGCGCGCACCTCGATCAGCCCCTCGAAGACCTCGAGGAGGGTCACGTCGAACGTGCCGCCGCCGAGGTCGAAGACGAGGATCTTGCACTCGCGCTCGGGGCGGGCGTAGCCGTACGCGAGCGCGGCCGCGGTCGGCTCGTTGAGGATGCGGTCCACCTTCAGGCCCGCGATCTCCGCCGCGGTGACGGTCGCCTGGCGCTGCGGGTCGTGAAAGTACGCGGGGACGGTGACGACCGCGCGGTCGACCGGCGCGCCGAGCCGCATCTCCGCGACGCGCCGCATCTCGCGGAGGATCGCCCCCGAGCACTCGATCGGGTTCCACGTGCGGCCGGCGAACGTGTACTTCGTCTCCGTTCCCATGTCGCGCTTGAAGAACGCGCGGCCGGACTCGGGCGCGGTGACGAGGCGGTCCTTCGCGGCGCGGCCGACGAGCAGCGTCCCGTCCTCGGCCAACGCGACCGCGGACGGCGTCAGGTGCTCGTCAAGCTCGTTGGGAAGCGTGACTGGCGTCCCGTCCCTGAGCACGGCGACGAGGCTGTTGGTCGTTCCCAGGTCGATCCCGACGATCGGCACGGCGGTTCCGCGATTGTAGCGTTTCCCGGGGGTTCCGGCTTCGGGGAGCGGACCGGAAGTTCGGCGCCGGGGAGGCGGTGCCGCTCGAGGAGTGGGTCACCCTGCGGCGACGACGACGTACGTCGCGCGGACGCCGCCGAGGTGGAGTCACAGGCCGGCGCGCCGGCGGGGCAGGCTTCGTAGCGGACGGCCCCCGAGGCCCCCTCGGAATCACAACCCGGCGGCGCCTGTGGCGGGCGCCACCGTGGCGCCATGCCGCAACGCCCGAGCGGGATCAGCCGCTGCGGACCCTCGTCCGGAACCCGCGCCACATCGCGCGACCGAGGTCCGCGAAGAGCGAGTAGCACACCGGCACGAGGACGAGCGTCACGATCGTCGAGACCGTGAGGCCGCCGATCACGACGGTCGCGAGCGTGTCGTAGGGGATCTCGTCGCCCTGCGCCTTGAAGAGCGCCATCGGCACGAGCCCGACGATCGTCGTGGTCGCGGTCATGAGGACGGGGCGCAGCCGGTCCCCGCCCGCCGCCGCGATCGCCGCGCGCATCGGCAGCCCCTCGCGCCGCCGCTGCTGCGCGCGGTCGATGAGGACGATGCCGTTGTTCACGACGACGCCGACGAGCAGGATCCCGCCGAGGAAGGAGAGCTCGTCCATCGGCTTGCCCGAGACGTAGAGGCCCCAGACGCCGCCCGCGAGCGCGGGCGGGATCGCGACGAGGACCGCGAGCGGGAGGAGGATCGCCTCGAAGAGGACGCCCGTGAGCAGGAAGACGAGCGTGCACGCGAGGATCATCGCGTGGAAGAGCGTCCGGAAGCTCTCCTGGAGTTCCTGCCAGCTCCCGCTCACCTGGAACCGCACGCCGGGCGGCAGCTCGAACGTCGCGAGGACCCCTTGCACCTCGTCCGTGAACGCGCGGTCGTCCTCCTCCTTGCCCTTGACCTCGAGCTCCGCGACGCGCCTGCCGTCGCGGCGCTCGATCGCGATCGGCGCGTGCCGGACGCCGACCCTCGTCACCGACGAGAGCGGCTTCAGTCCCGCCGCTGTGGGGACCAGCACCTCGCCGAGGTCGCGCACCTCCACGGCCTGGTCCGGGTCCAGCTCGAGCAGGAGCGGGAGGTCGCGCCCCTTCGCCTGGTAGTCGCGGAGCCGCGCGCCTCGCACGACCCAGCCGACCATGCCGCGGATCAGGTCCGGGCTCACGAGCCCGCGCTGGACCGCCTCGGGGTCCACGTTGACCTGGATCTCCTCGAGCGCGTTCTCGCGTTCGCGGCGCGTCTCCGCCACGGACGGGAGCCGCTTGAGCCGCGCCTCGATCGCGTCGATCGTCCGCCCGAGCGCCGCGGGATCCTCGCCCTCGAGCCTCACGGTCGTGGTGCCGCCCGCCGCGGACTCGAGGCTCGTCCAGACGCCCGGGATCCGCGGCCACCCCTCGCGCACCCGCTCATCGACCTTCGCAGCATCGACGGTCGCGTTCCGCTCCTGCCAGACCATCGCCATCCCGCCGTACCGGTCGAACCGCGCGTAGATCCCGTCGATCTGGAGCTCCTCGCGCAGCCCGTCCACGAAAGTCTCGTACCGTTTCGCCGCCTGATCCGCGTCGTCGAGCGTGTAGTGGCGCGGCCAGCGGAGCGAGACGCGCACGGGCCCGCGACCGCGCCCCATCGCGGCCTTCTGCCCGAGCTGGCCGAACGGGAAGGCGGACGAGAGGCAGAGGATCGCGCCCATGACCACGGTCGCGAACCGGTGGCGCAGCGACCAGCGCAGGACACGCGCGTAGCGGCCCTTGGTGCGAGGGAGGGGGGCTTGGGGGGAGGGGCGCGCCTCGTCGTGGCGGCGCAAGTAGACGGAGCCGAGCGGCACGAGGACGAGCGCGACCGCGAGCGAGGCGAGCAGCGCGTACGAGATCGGCATCCCGATCGACGCGAGCCAGAGCCGGGCGTCGCTGTCCTCGGAGAGGAAGATGAACGGCAGGACGACGACCATCGTGGTCAGCGTCGAGGTCACGACCGCGAGCGCCACCTCCTTCGTGCCCTCGGTTGCGGCCGGGCGCGCGAGCTCGCCCGTCTCGCGCCGGCGGAGGATCGCCTCGACCACGACGATCGCGTTGTCCACGAGCATGCCGACCGCGAGCGTGAGCCCCATCATGGTCGCGAGGTTGAGCGAGTCCTTCGCGAGGTAGAGGCAGGTCACCGCGATCATCAGGCTCAGCGGGAGGGCCGCGGTCACGAGAAGCGTCATCCGCACGCGGCGGAAGAAGGCGTAGAGCACCGCGATCGCGAGGAGCCCGCCGTAGAACGAGTTCGAGTAGAGCGTCGAGATCGACGTCTCGATCATCTCGCCCTCGTCGAAGAAGGGCCGGAACCAGAGCTTCGGCAGGGGCGCCTCGGCCGCCAGCGCGTCGAGGGTCTCGCGCACCCGGCGGCTGGTCTCGACCGTGTTCGCGCCCGCCATCTTGTAGACGGTGCCGACGACGACCGCGCTCCCGTTGTAGCGCGACCAGCCCATGTCGAGCGAGGGCACGACCTCGACCCGCGCGATGTCGCCGAGTTCCAGCCCCTCGGCCACCGGGAACGCGCGGATCTCCTCGAGCGAGTCGAAGTCCATGGTCGCCCGGACGAAGGCCTTCTTCCCCTCCGTGCGGACATCTCCGAGGTCGGACGCGAGGTTGTCCCCGCGGAGCCGCTCGAGCAGCCGCCGCAGGTCGAGCCGGCGGCGCGCGACCTCCTCCTGGTCGAGCCAGATCCGCACGCTCCGCGCGAGGAGCCCCCACGACTGCGCCCGCGCGACGCCCCCGGCCGCCTCGAGCCGCGGCTGGAGTCGCTCCTCCATGAAGTCCGAGAGCGCCATCCGGTCCACGTCCGCGGTGCACGCGAAGAACATGATCGGGCGGTCGTTCATCCCCTCGCGGCGGACGCGGAGCCGGTCCACGTCGGGGGGGAGGTCGGCCGCGACCCGCGCCATCCGCTCGCGGACGTCGCGCTCGACCGTGGCCGGGTCGGCGTCCTTCTTGAGCTCGACCATGACCCGCACCTCGCCGCGGTCGCTGCGGCTCGAGATCGACTCGATCCCGGCGACGGTCGCGAGCGCCTCCTCGATCGGGATCGCCACCTGCCGCTCGGCCTCCTCCGCGGAGACGTCGAGGAGCGACGCGCGCACGGTGAGGAACCGCTGCTCGAAACCGTCGGGAAGGAGCTGGAGGGGGATGCCCACGAAGGAGAGGACGCCCATCGCCGCAAGCGCGACCGACGCGACGAGGACGCCGACCGGGCGCGCGAGGATGCCCTCGATCAGCCGCTTCACGCGTCCCCCGGGCCGGCCGCGGCCGCGCGCGACGAACCCCGCACAAAAACCCTGTACAGCACGGGCACGACCACGAGGGTCAGGACCGTGCTCGAGAAGAGGCCGCCGATCACCGTGATCGCCATCGGCGCGCGCAGCTCCGCCGCCTCGCCGCCGCCGAGGCCGAGCGGGAACCGGTCCGCGCCCGGCAGCGCCGCGAGGACGCCGGTGAGCGGGATCAGGCCGAGGATCGTCGTGCCGGTCGTCATGAAGATGGGCCGCAGCCGCTCGCGCGACGCCGCGACGATCGCGTCGACGAGCGTCCGGTGCTCGGCCCGACGGCGGTTGACGCAGTCCACGAGCACGATCGCGTTGTTGACCGCGATGCCCACGAGGAGGATCGCGCCGAGCAGCACGACGACGCTGGCCGGGATGTCGAGGACGTCGAGCGCGACCACGGTGCCGACCGCGGCGAGGGGCAGGGAGACCATGATGATGAGCGGCTGGAGGAGCGACTCGAACTGGATCGCCATCACCGCGTAGACGAGGAAGGAGGCCAGCGCGAGCGCGTAGAGGAGCGCGCGCGTCGACTGTCGCGCCTCGAGGCTCCGGCCCGCCACCTCGACCTCGACGCCGTGCCGCCGGGCGATCGGCTCCGAGCGCGCGCGCGCCTCGTCGGTCACGCGGCCGAGGTGCAGCCCCTCGTACGCCGCGGTCACGACCGCGGCATGACGCCCGCCGACCCGGCGGATCTCGCCCGGGCCCTCCGCAACCGCGGGCGTGCCCTTGAGGAGCACCGAGAGCGGGAGCGGCCCCTTCCCCGCCGGCGCCACGTCCACGCGGAGCAGGTCGCGCAGGTGCTCGCGGTCCTCCTCCTCGACGCGCACGCGGATGTCGGTGCGCTCCGAGCCCTCCACGAGCGCGGTCGGGATCCTCCCGACGAGCTTCTCCTTGACCCGCGTCGCCACCTCCTCCGCGGTGAGCCCGCGCCGGAAGAGCTCCAGGCGGTCGAACTCGAGCCGTACCTCACGGGCGCCGCGCCCCGCGCCCCCCTGCACGGTCTGGACCCCCTCGAACGTGCGGATCGCCGTCGCGGCCTCGTGCGCCGCGCGGCCGAGCGACGCGAGGTCACGCTCCCCGCCGCCGTAGAAGATCACCTTGAGCGGCAGCGCGAACCGGAAGAGCGTCGAGGGGAGGACTTCCGGCGGCTGCGCGTCGGGCACCGAGGCCACGAGCCGCTCCGCGGCCTCCCGCACCCGCCTCTCCGCCTCCGGCGTGCGCGACTCCTTCCGGAGGTGGATCGTAAGCCGCGCGGTGTGCTCTCCCTCGTCCGCGGCCCGGTCGGCGTCCGCCTCGACGCCCACCGTGGCCGCGACCCACTCGACCTCCGGGAGCTTCCGCACCTCCGCCTCGATGGCGCGCGCGCGCTCCGCCGTCCGCTCGAGCGCGGTGCCCGGCGCGAACGAGACCTTCAGGTCGAACTCGCCCGTCCACGCCTCGGGCATCAGGTCCGGCGAAAGCGTGGTCGCGCGCCACCCCGACCAGCCGAGCGCGAGCGCGGCGGCGAGGAGCACCACGCCCGGCCGCGCGAGGCAGCCGCGCAGGAACGGGTCGTACGCCCGCTCCAGCGCGCCGTAGCCGCGGAGGAACCCGCTCGCGAGCGGGCGCAGGACCGCGCCGAGGATCCCCGAGAGGAGCCGCAGCGCGACGGCGAAGGCGAGCGCGGAAAGGCGCGAGATCGTCCTCAAGAGCGTCCCCAGGAGCGCGAAGGGAAGGGCGACGAGGAGCCCGAGGCCGCGGAGGATCCGGCGGAAGGCGCCCACGCGCCTGAGCCGCCGCCAGGCGAGCACGTGCCGCGCGCCGAGCACGCGCCCCGCGATGCCGAACCGGGGGGGGCCCGCGGGGGGGGCGCCACGCCGCATGAGCCCGGGCAGCGTCGCGAGGCAGGTCGGGATCACGAAGAGCGCGACGAAGAGCGAGAGCATGAGGGAGTAGACGACCGCCAGCGCGAGGTCGCGGAAGAGCTGGCCCGCGGCGCCCGCCTCGCCGACGAACACGATCGGGAAGAAGACGCAGACGGTCGTGAGCGTGGAGGAGGTGATCGCGCCCGCGACCTGTCGCACGCCCGCGACGGCCGCCTCGAGCGGCCGCATCCCCTGCTCCGCCTTCCTGGTCGTCGACTCGAGGACGACGATCGCGTTGTCCACGAGCATCCCGACGCCCAGCGCGAGGCCGCCGAGGGACATGATGTTGAGCGACACGCCGGCGAGGAAGAGCGGCGCGAACGTCGCGATCGCGCAGATCGGGATCACCGCGCCCGCGACAAGCGTCGCGAGCGCGTCGCGGAGGAAGAGGTAGAGGACGAGGACCGCGAGCAGCCCGCCGAGGATCGCGGTGTCGCGCACCTCGTCGAGCGCGCCCTCGATGAACCGGCTCTGGTCGGTGAGGATGCGCAGATCCACCCACGCCTCGAGCGCCTCCTTGAGCCCCTTCTCCCCGGTGAGCGCCGGCCCCCGACGCCCCCTCCTTTCCGGCGCAGGCGCGCTCTCCCTGTCGAGCCGCTCGCGCACCGCCTTCGCCACCGCGACCACGTTGCTGTCGGCCCTCTTGTAGACCTCGACGAGCACCGCCTCCCTCCCGTCGAGGTAGGCCGCGAGCTCGCGCTCCTTGTACGACTCCGTGACCGTGCCCAGGTCGCGCACGCGCACGGGCACGCCGCCCACGCTCTTCACGACCACCGCCTCGATCTCCGGGACCGCGCGCAGCTCGTTCACGGAGCGGACGACGTACTCGATCGGCCCCTCGTTGATGAGGCCGGCGGCCTCGTTGCGGTTCGCGCCGAGGAGCGCGGTCGCCACCTCCTCGAGGCCGATGCCCGCGCGGAGGAGCGACTGGTCGTCGAGGTGGACGGCGATCTCGCGCTCGCGCCCCCCGCGGATCCTCGCCGCGGCCACCCCCTTGAGCTTCTTCAGCTCCTTCTCCACCTCCTCCTCGGCGAGCTTGCGCGCGAGCGCGAGGTCCTTCTCTCCCGCGCCGCGGCCGCTCACCGCGATCCGCAGGACCGGGTCGAGGTTCGGGTCGTAGGGGAGGACGAGCGGGCGCTTCGCCTCCTCGGGGAGCGTCGCCGCGTCGATCTTGCTCTCGACGTCGCTGCGCGCCTCGGTCATGTCGGTGTCCCAGCGGAACTCGAGCGTGATGTCGCTGAACGTCGAGCGCGACACCGAGGTCATCGAGACGAGGCCGTTCGTGGTCGCGAGGCGCTTCTCGAGCGTCTCGGTCACGCGCTTGTCCACGTCGCGAGGCCCCGCGCCCGGGAACTCGGTGCGCACCGTGAGCGTCGGGTAGGTGAGGTCGGGGAGGAGAGCAACGTCGAGGCGGAAGTAGGAGACGATCCCGAAGACGACGGTCGCGGCGACGACCATCAGGACCGCGACCGGGCGGCGCGCGGCGCCCTCGAGCGGACCGCTCATCGGCTCTCTTGGGGGGGCTCGGGGGCCTTCAGGACCTCGACCACGGAGCCGTCCGCCACCGTGTCCTGCCCCTCGACCACGACGAGGTCCTCCTCGTTGATCCCTTCCACTTCCAGCACCCCGTCGCCCTCGAAACCGGTGCGCACGAGGACCCGCGTGGCCTTCCCGTCCCGCACGACGAAGAGGTAGGAGCCCTCCTCGTCGTCGTGCAGGAGCGCGCGCCGCGGGACGACCAGCGCGTCCGCACGCGTCGCGACCTCGATCCGCATCGTCACGAAGAGCCCCGGGAAGAACCCGGGTGCGGGGTCGATGCCCGCCTTCACGCGCACGGTGCCCGACTCGCGGTCCACCGTCGGCGCGACCAGCACGACCTTGCCGCGCGCCTCGCCATCCGCCGCGCTGCTCGTGAGGACGACCGGGTTCCCCGCCGCGACGCGCGCGGCCTCGCGGACCGGGAGGTTGCCGTAGAGGACCAGCGCGGAGGGGTCCTCCACCCGGTAGAGGAGGTCGCCCGTCCGCACGCGTTCGCCCTCGCGCACGTTGCAGAACGTGACCACGCCCTCGAGCGGCGCCCGGATCGTCGCCCGCTCGAGCGCGACAGCCGCGCGGTCGCGGACCGCCCGCGCCCGCTCGACCGCGACCCCGCCGAGCTCGAGGGCGACCGCGGCCTTGTCGAGCGCGGCCTGCGCCCCCTCGACCTTCTTCTGGCAGAGGCTCTTCGCGAACGTCGTGCGCTCGTGCTCCTCGACGGAGATCGTCCCGTCCTTGATCCCCTCGCTCGCGCGCGCGTGCGCCGCCTCCGCCTCGGAGAGCCCGACCCCCGCTTGGTCGAGCTCGCGCTCCGCCCGCTTCCGTTCGAGGTCAAACTCGCGGATCCGGCCCTGCGCGTTCCGGAGGTCGACGTCGGCCTCCTCGAGCGCGAGCTTCAGCTCCCGGTCGTCGAGTCGCGCGAGGAGGAGCGGGTCCTCCCCGCCGTTCGCGCCCGCGCCGACCCGGTCCCCGAGGTCGCGCGTCCGCTTCAGGACCTTCCCGTCCACCTCCGCGTAGACCGCGACATGGCGGTCGGTCTCGAGCGCCGCTTGGGTCTCGACGGTGTCCGCGACCGCCCCGCGCGCGGGGCGCTCCGCGCGGACCGGGAGCGGCGGGTCGACGGGCGGCTTCGCTTCCGGCGGTGCGCCGCCGCACGAGGCGAGGAGGAGGAGCGGCAGCCGGAGGTGTCCGAGGGGGCGCAAAGGAAAGCTGAAGGCTGGAGACTGGGGGCTGGAGACTCGGGGCTCAAGGCCACGGATACAGCCTAAAGCCTACCGCCTAAAGGCTGTCCTCGTGCCCTGCCGTGCCGAGGCTGGCGCAAGGCGGGAGACTGGGAGCCACAAGGCCACGGATTCCGAGTCCTGCCTAAAGCCTCCGGACTCCAGCCCAAGGCCTGCTCATGAAGCTCAAGCAGCGTCCCGAGGACTTCCGCGTCGAGGAGCTGTCCCGGCTCGAGCCCGGCCCGGCGGGGGAGTTCTCGCTCTACCGTCTCGAGAAGTCGGGCATCGGCACGCCCGAGGCGCTCCGCATCGTCGGCCACGAGTGGCGGCTCGACCCGCGCGCGATCGCGTTCGCGGGGCTCAAGGACCGCTACGGGATCACCGCGCAGACGGTGAGCATCCGCCACGGCCCCGCGGAGAACTTCGCGGGCAAGGGGTTCAAGCTCAACTACCTCGGGCGCGGGGAGCGGGCGGCCGGGCGCGGCGCGCTCCTCGGCAACCGGTTCCGGATCGTCGTGCGCGACCTCTCCGCCGCGGAGGCGGATCGCGTCGCCGCGAGGGCGCGGGCGTGCGCGGACCAGGGCTTCCCCGACTACTACGACGACCAGCGGTTCGGATCGCTCCGCGGCACGGGAGGCCGTTTCATCGCGAAGGCGATGCTCGAGGGCGACGCGGAAGGGGCCCTGCGCCTCGCGATCGCGTCCCCGTCGCGCGAGGACCGGAGCCGCACGAAGCGGCGCCGCAGGCTCTTGCGCGACCACTGGGGAGACTTCGCGGGGCTCGCGCGGCGGCTCGACGCGTCGGTCGAGCGCCGGATCTGCGAGCGGCTCGCCCGGGGCGCTCCGTTCGCGGAGGCGTACTGCCTCCTCGACCGCGCGCTGCGCTCCCTCCACCTGTCGGCCTATCAGGCGCATGTATTCAACGAGTGCCTCCGTCGCGCGATCGGCCCCCGAGGCCCCCTCCACGACGGCGCCGACGGGCCCTACGTCTTCTACGAAGGGGATCCGGGCCCGCTTCGCGAGCGGGTCTTTCCCTTGGCGTCGGAGGAAGCCCCTGAGGATCCGCTCCTCGACGCGGTGCTTAGGGAAGAGGGGGTCGAGCGGGGGCGCCTCGCGACCCTGGGCTTCCGGAACGGCGTGCGGCACGCGGTCGCGTTCCCCGAGGAGGTCCTCGTGGGCGCGCCCGAGGCCGACGAGCGCAACCCGGGGCGCAAGAGCCTCGCGCTCTCCTTCCGTCTCGGGCCCGGGTGCTACGCCACGATGCTCTTGAAGCGCTGCACGTTCGACTGCAGGCTGTAGGCTACGGCGTTCCCGTCTTCGTCCACTCTCTGGCGTCGCGTCTCCGGCCTTCCTTCCGTTCGCGGCTTTCTGATAGAACACGGCCCGTGTCCCTCCTGAGCGAGAGCCGGCTGGACGAGATCCTCAGGGCGCAGAACCCGTGGTGGACGACCGGCTCTCTCCCGCAGCGCGCGTTCTCCACGCAGCCGCGCCGTCCCGACGCGCAGCTCAAGGAGACCGGCCGCGCGACGCTCGTCGTCGGGCCGCGGCGGAGCGGCAAGACCGCGACGCTGCTCCGGCTCGTCGATGCGCACCTCCGGTCGGACGGCCGCCCGCGCGACGTCGCCTACCTCCCCCTCGACCACCCCCTCCTTCGCCTCGCGCCGCTCGGCCTGCTCGTGGACCGCGCGCTGAAGCTGATGGAGGCGCGCGAGCGGCCCCGGCTCCTGCTCGATGGGCTCCAGGCGCTGCCGCAGTGGCCCGAGCGGTTCGTCGAGGTCGTGAAGACGCGTCCGTACCCGCGCCTCACCGGCGCGGCGGCGGTGGCCCCGGGCGTCGAGGAAAGCTGCTTCGACACGGTCCACCTGCCCACGCTCTCGTTCCGCGAGTTCTGCGACCTGCGCGGGATTCCCGACCTCGGCGCGCCGCTGCTCGACCCGCTCAAGCCGCGGATGCCCGAGGAATCCGACACGGCCGACGACCGGCTCTTCGGGCGGGTGCTCGATCCGCTGCTCGCGGACTACCTCGTGCGCGGCGGGTTCCCCGAGTGCGTGCTCGAGCCCGATCCCGCGGTCGGCCACCAGCTCGTGCGCGAGGAGGTCGTCGCGCGCGCGGTCTACCAGGACCTGCCCGCCGTCGTCGGCGTGCTCAAGCTCGCGGATCTCGAGCGCGTGCTCCTTGCCGCGCTGCTCCAGGGCGGGTCGCCGCTCGCGATGGAGGGCCTCTGCGACGCGCTCGAGCTCGACCAGAAGACGGTCCACCGCTACTTCGACCACCTCCAGCGCGTCTTCCTCCTCACCAGCCTCAAGAACTTCGCCGCGGCGACGGACCGCTCGCGCGCGCGGCTCCATGCGACCGACCCCGCGCTCGCGAACGCGCTGTGCGAACGGGGCGCGGCCGTGCTCGCGCGCGCGCAGGAGCGGCGGAGCCTCCTCGCGGGCGCGGTCGTCGCGCACGTGCAGCGCGCGGCCCGCGAGCGCGGCCTCGACGTCGCCTACTTCCGCGAGGGGGACCTCGGCGCCGAGGCGCTCCTCGTGACGCCGGAGGGCGCCGTGCCGATCCTGCTGCTCGACCAGGACGAGGCGGCGGAGGAGGACGCGGCCGCGGCCGAGCGCCTGCTCAAGCGCGTGCACGGGGGGAGCGCGTTCGTCCTCTCCCGCGGGGGACCGCGCCGCCGCGCGCCGCTCACCTTCTTCGAGACGGTCTATCACCTCCCAGCGGCGTACTTCCTCTACGCCTTGGGGTAGGAGGGGGCCTCGGGGGCCGTGATCACGATCGAAGAGGCCCGCGACGCGATCCGGCAGCAAGCGCATGCGATCCGGGAGACGGAGCGGATCCCGCTCGACCTCGCGCTCGGTCGCCTGCTCGCCGCACCCGTGCGCGCCGACCGGATGGACCCGCCGTTCGACCGGGCCGCGATGGACGGCTACGCGGTGCGCGCCGAGGAGACCGCGTCCCCGCCGCGCTCCTTCCGCGTGGTCGGCCGGATCGCCGCCGGCGCGCGCGAGCTCCCGGCGGTCGAGTCGGGCTGCGCGGCGTGGGTCAACACGGGCGCGCCGATCCCTCCCGGCACCGACGCGGTCGTTCCCGTCGAGCAGACGCGCGGCGACGTGCAGACGCTCGCGGCCGTCGCGAAGGGGGAGAACGTCCTCGCCGCGGGCGCGCTCATCCGCCCTGGCGACGCGGTCGCGGAGGGCGTGCTCACCCCGGAGCGCGTCGCCATCTGCGCGGCGGTGGGCGCGCAGGAGGTCACGGTCCGACGCCGGCCCCGGGTCGCCGTCCTCTCGACGGGCACGGAACTCTCGGACGAGCCCGAGGCGCACCAGATCCGGAACTCGAACGGCCCGATGCTCAAGGCGCTTCTCGCGGGCGCCGAAGTGAACGACCTCGGCACCGTCGCCGACGAGGCCGGCGCGCTCGAGGAGGCGCTCGGCCGCGGGCTCAACGGCGCCGACATCCTCGTGACGACCGGCGGCGTCTCGAAGGGCGAGCTCGATCTCGTCCGGCCGACGCTCGAGGCGCTCGGCGTCAAGGTGCACGTCCACGGCGTCCAGCTCCAGCCGGGCAAGCCGTTCCTCTTCGGCACGGCGGGCAACGTCGCGGTCTTCGGGCTCCCCGGCAACCCCGTCTCCGCGCTCGTCTGCACGGACCTTTTCGTGCTCCCGTTCGCCGCGGTGCGCGCCGGTCGCGGCTTCGACGACGTGCTCCTCGTGAGGCGGGCGCGGCTCACGGGCTCCCTCGCCGCGTCGCCGAAGCGGCGGCGCGTGCTCCCGTGCCGCGTCCGGGGCGATCTCGTCCAGCCGCTCCCGTGGCGCAGCTCGGCCGACGTCTACACCCTCGCCCACGCGAACGCGTACGTCACCGTGGACATCGGCTACCACCTCGCCGAGGGCGCCGAGGTCACCGTCCTCATCCCCGAGCGCCACGCGGCCCGGGGTGGCGTGTAGCGGCGGCCGCGGTGCCGAACCGGGGTGCCGCGCGTGGAGAATGACCGGATGACGAGGTTGCCCCTGTGGGCCTGGATCGCGGCGATGGTCGGGATCCCCCTCGCGGCTTCCTTCGTCCCGGGGTGGCCGGTGCACGGGTACGGCCACGTCCTCCTCGCGCTCCCGCTCCTTCTCGCGTACCGCCGCCCCGAGCGCCGGCGGAGGCTCCTCCTCTACGGCGCGGGGATCGTCCTCCAGTTCCTCGCCTATCCCGACCTGGACCTCGGGTTCCTCGGCTGGGTGCTCCTGTGGCCCTACCTCCTCGCACGCGAGGAGGGCGACGGCGCGCCGTGGATGCGCGCCGCGTTTCTCTACGGCTTCCTGCGCGCGTTCGCCGGCTTCTACTGGCTCGGCAACGTCCACTACACGGGCTGGCTCGGCGTCTCCCTCGCCTCCGGGTTCGCCTTCGTGTTCGCGTTCGAGTGGCCGCTGCGTCGGCTGACCTTCTTCCCCTACGCGCTCCGGGTGGCGTCGTCGTGGCTTCTCTTCGAGGGAGTCCACTCGTGGCTGCTCGGCGGGCTGCCGTGGCTCCTCCTCGCGCACACGCAGCACGGCTTCCTGACGTTGGTGCAGATGGCCGACGTCGTGGGCACGTTCGGCGTCTCGCTCCTCGTCGCGTTCGTCCAGGCGGCAGGCCTCGAGGCGATCCGCGCGAGGCGGTTCACGCCGGCTCTCGGGATCGCGGCCGCCCTTCTCCTCTGCGCGCTCGCGTACGGCGCGATGCGGAGGGGGCCCGGGGGGGCGGACGGCCCCGAGGTCCTCATGGTCCAGACCGCCTTCCCGAGCTACGCGAAGGAGGGGAAGCTCGCGAAACCCAAGGGGACGGCCGAGCTCTGGCAGGCGCTCACGAGGCTCACGCGCGAGGGGCTCAAGAGCCATCCGGACGCGGCGCTCGTCGTCTGGCCCGAGACGATGTTCCCCGCGGCCTACCTCGAGAGCGAACCCTCCCGCGGCGACTTCAAGTGGCGCGCGGCTGCGTTCGCGCGCATGTTCCACCTGCCGGCGGTTTTCGGCTTGACGTCGTTCGCGAACCTCAAGCGCCTCGACCGCGGCTACAACGCCGCGATCCTCGTGGGCGCCGACGGGACCGTGAAGGACCCGGCCAAGGATCTCTACCGGAAGCAGCGGCTCGTCCCGATGAGCGAGGAGTTCCTGCCCCGGCGCGTCCTGCCCGAGTCCTGGTGCGACGCGCTCTTCGCGTGGCTGTCGAGGAACCTCGGCCTGCCGAGGGGATCCGATCTCGATGAGGGGAAGGGTTTCGCCACGCTCGACGCCGGGCCGGGTCTCCGCTGTGCGACGCTCATCTGCTTCGAGGGGCTCTACCCCGACCTTGTGCGGGCGGCCGTGGAATACGAGCAGCCGGACCTGCTCCTGCACCTCGTAAACAACGGCTGGTTCCTGAGCCCGCCCTTCCTGGGGGGGCGGGTTCCCTCCTTCGAGCAGCGTCAGTGTGTCCCGATCTGGGTCTTCCGCGCGATCGAGATGCGCACCCCGTTCTTCTCCTGCGCGAACGGCGGGATCACCTGCGCCGTGGCGCCGGATGGACGCGTCCTGGGCCGGGTAGACCGGGTGATGGAGGAGGGGTGGCTCGCGGCCCGGATCCCGCCCCGCTGGCCGCGGCCCCCCTTTCTCCGCGGGGGGTTCCTCCTCCCCCCGGCCCTCCTCCTCCTCGTTCCCGTGTTCCTTTGGAGGGCCCGCCGGAAGGCCTGAACAGGCGTCAGGCAGGCCGGCATCCGTAACTTCGGGACCGTCTTGACTCCACTAGGGGGTTTTGCTGATATACCCCGTCCCGGCGGGCAAGGATCTCTCCGAACGGCGAGGGCGCGCGCGGGGGGTTCGGCAACGGAAGGAGACGGCTATCCAATGTCCAGCATGGCGAAGATCTTCGTCGTGGTGAATCTGGCGTTCAGCATCGTGGCGTTCGGTTCCGCGGCGACGCTCCTCGGCGCCCAGGACGACTACCGGAAGGGCTACGAGGAGGCGCGCGCGGAGTACAAGGCGCTCCAGGTGTCGAGCCAGACCAAGATCGACGATCTCGAGCTCCAGAGGAGCCAGCAGGCCAACAAGGCGAGCGAGGAGTTCGGCAAGGCGACCCAGCTCCAGCAGTCGGTCGAGGACCTGAACACGCGGCTCGCCGCGGCCGAGTCCTCGAACCAGACGCTGCGCTCGTCGGTCGACAGCTTCTCGAAGGAGCTCGCGACCCAGAACGAGCTCAACAAGGCGCATCAGGCGTTCCTCGACAAGGCCTCGGGCGAAGCCAAGACGGCGACGGAGCAGATGCTCAACGCCAAGGCCCAGCTCGACAAGGAGATCGGGAACCGCGTCGGCCTCCAGCAGCAGGTCGAGGAGCTCGGCGAGCAGATGACGACCCTCTCGGCCTCGAAGGGCGACGTGGAGCGCGCGCTCCGCGAGGCGAACTTCTGGCTCGACAAGTACCGGGCGAAGTTCGGCGACATCAAGGGCTCCGAGGGCGCGGTCGGCGTCGTCAACGCGGTCAAGGGCACTCTCGTGAGCATCTCGGTCGGCAGCGCCGACAAGGTCCGCGTCGGCGACTGGTACGAACTCAGCCGCGGCGGCTCCTACGTCGGCCGCATCAAGATCACGACCGTCGACAGGAACCTCTCCGTCGGCCAGTTCGACACGATGAACCCGGGCAGCGGCGCGCCCCCGCAACCTGGCGACAAGGCCTCGCCGGGCAGCGGCGACTAGGCACGGAAGGCGGACACACCCATGGCCAAGGACGAATACCTCGAGATCGCCGATCTCGACACGACCACCGAGTCCGAGAAGGTCACGATGGCGCTCATCTACGTGACGACGGTTGCCCTCCTCGCCGCGATCATCCTCTTCCAGATCAAGATGAAGGAGTACGGCGTCGGCTTCCTCTCCGACTGATCCGAACCAAACCCCAAAGGCCGGCCCCCCGCGCGGGGCCGGCCTCTTTTTTTTGGTTGCCTCCGGATCCGCAGACGCGGGGCTGCAAGCGGATGGGGATCTCTCCGCGAGGTCGGACTTGAAGTAGGCAGCCGGAGAGCGCCGACCGTCTCTCGGGGCGCAGCCCCGTTGCCCCTCTCCGGTCCCTCCAAGAGCCCTCGCGCCGCGGTTCTGCGGTCCAAATCCCGCCGGTGGTAGGCTCTTCCGCAGCCCCGCGCCGCCGCGCGGCCCGGGCTTGGGACCGCGCCCGCCTATACTCGCCTCGAACGAAATGCGCATTCTCGACTGGGTCCTGGGCAAGTTCTCCGTGGACATGGGGATCGATCTCGGGACCGCGAACACGCTCGTCTGCGTCCGCGGGCGCGGCATCGTCCTCAACGAGCCGTCCGTCGTCGCGGTGAGAAAGGGCACGACCGAGGTCCTGCTGAACGGCCGTGCCGTCGGCGCGACGGCGAAGGAGATGCTCGGCAAGACCCCTGCGAACATCGTCGCGATCCGGCCCATGAAGGACGGCGTCATCGCCGACTTCGAGGTGACCGAGGCGATGCTCAAGTACTTCATCCACAAGGTGCACGGGCGCAACTGGGCCGTGAGCCCGCGGGTCGTCATCGCGGTGCCGAGCGGGATCACACCGGTCGAGAAGCGCGCGGTGATCAACTCCGCCGAGCGCGCCGGCGCGCGAAAGGTCTACCTGATGGAGGAGCCGATGGCCGCGGCCATCGGCTGCGGATTGCCGTTCGCCGAGCCGCGCGGCTCGATGATCGTCGACATCGGGGGGGGCACGACCGAGGTCGCGATCCTCTCGCTTGGCGGCATCGTCCACTCGCGGTCGATCCGGATCGCGGGGGACGAGATGGACCAGGCGGTCATGACCTACATGCGCAGCGCGTACGAGCTCTTGATCGGCGAGCAGACCGCGGAGACGGTGAAGATCGCGATCGGCAGCGCCTACCCCCTGAAGAAGGAGGCGACGATGGAGGTGCGCGGGCTCGACGCCAACAAGGGGCTCCCGCGCAAGGTCGTCGTCACCTCCGAGGAGATCCGCGAGGCGATCCAGGAGCCGGTGGAGGGGATCATCACGTCCGTGCGAGAGACGCTCGAGACGTGCCCGCCGGAGCTCGCGGGCGACCTGCTCGAGCAGGGGATCACGCTCGCGGGCGGCGGCGCGCTCCTGCGCGGCATCTCGCGCGCGATCTCGGAGCACGTGGGGCTTCCCTGCCACGTCGCGGACGATCCGCTCTGCGCGGTCGCGCGCGGCACCGGCGTCTTCCTCGACAACCTGAACGAGGTCCAGTCGGTCCTCGAGCAGGCGGACGACCGCCACTAGCCCGGCCCGGAGGCCGCCCCGCCCTCCCCCCGGCCCCCTTCCACCCCCTAGGGAAGGCGCCTGCTTCCCCACAGGCCCTAGTTGCCGAACGGTCGATCACCCCCTAGAATCCGTAGGTCCGTGGACGACCGCCCGCGCCGAACGGGATGCGATTCCAGAGGATCAACCGCTACCTCCTCCTGCTCGCCGCACTCTTCGTGCTCGCCGTGCTGCGGAAGAGCGATCTGCCCGGCGAGGAGGTCCTGCCCGACGCCTACCGCGCCGCCATCGGGAAGCCGCTCCTCCAGCCGCTCGCCGTCGCCGCCCACGAGGGCGCGGTGGACGCGGCCGAGCTCAAGAGCCGCCTCGCGGTCGCCGAACGGCAGGTGCGCGAGCTGACGGAACAGCTGGAGCGGGCGCACGAGGTCGAGCGCTACTTCGGGAAGCTCCGGTGGGAGGCGCCCGTGCGCGCGATGCCGGCGTGGGTCTTCGCGGTCGGGATCGACGACTACCGGCGGACGTTCCAGATCGACCGCGGCCGGTCCGACGGGATCGAGGAGGGGATGCCCGTCGTCATGGGGCAGGCGCTCCTGGGCGTGGTGACGCGGGTGACCGCGAACCTCGCGACCGTGCGGCGCGTGGACGACCCCTCCTTCCGGCTCGAGGTGGAGATCGAGGCCGACGGGGAGGTCGTGCGAGGCGTCGCGCGCGGCGACGGCGACCGCGGGGTCGACGTCCGCTACGTGCCCCGCGCGCGCGCGCTCCACAAGGGGCACAAGGCGTTCACGAGCCGCTACCACGAGCGGATCCCCCCCGGCCTCTACGTGGGTGCCGTGGAGAGCGTCGAGGACGTGGACGAGGACGGGCTCCAGGAGGTCGCGCTCCTTCCCGCGGCGGCGCTCGGCCGGCATGCGCAGGTGCACGTGCTGATCCAGCCGCGCCGGCGCGAGTGATGGCCTACGTCGGCCTCCTCCTCGCCGTGCTCGCGGACAACGCCGTGCGGCTCCTCGCACCCGAGGGTTTCCTCCTGCGCGTGGCCCCGAGCCTCCCGCTGATCACGGCGTTCTACGTCGGCTTCCGCGCCCGCGACACGCGGCCCCTGGGCCTTGCGGTCGTGCTCGGCCTCTTCGCCGACTGTTTCAGCGCGCGGCCGTTCGGCCACTTCGCATTCCTCTACGGGTGCGCCGCCTACTTCGCCCTGCGGCTCCGGCGCTTCGTCCCGCCCGACCACTACAAGTCGCACGTGGTCGCGTGCTTCGTCGCGGGGGTCCTGACCACGTTCCTCGCCCTGCTCGTCGCCGCGGTCACCGTGGACGGCGCGCTCCTGCCGGGGTTCCTCCGCTCGCTGCTCGCCGCCGCCGCGAGCGCGGTCGCGGCGCCGTTCGTCTTCGGCATCTGGGACAAGAGCCGTCTCTTCCGCCGCGCGCTGCGCCGGACGGAGTACGGTTTCGCGTGAGCTACCGCGGCCGCCTCCTGCTGCTGGCGATCCTCGGGGGGCTTTCGGGCACGGTGCTCCTCTTCCGCCTCTTCGCGATGCAGGTGACGGGCGGCGGGGAGGCTCGCGTGGCGGCCGAGCGGAAGATCGCGGACGGGCGCCCGCTGCACGCCCGTCGCGGTCGGATCCTCGACGCGCGGGGGAACGAGCTCGCCGCCGAGGAGGTCGGGTACGAGCTCGCGGTCCGCACGGCGGCGTGGCGCGCCGTCATGCACGAGTGCCCGCGGTGCGGGCTCGTCCGCTTCTACGCGGCCGGCGAGAAGGCGCGGCCATGCACCCGGTGCAAGGCGACGCTCGCGCAGGTGGACCGGGCCGACGTGGCGCCCCTCGCGAGGCTCCTCGGGATCAGCGTCCAGGAGCTCGTGGAGCGCGTCGAGGAACGTGTCGCGGAGGCGCAAGGCAGCGTCGAGCGGGGCCTCAAGGACCTGCCCCCTCGGCAGGCGGCCCAGGAGAGGAAGCGCCTCGAGACCGACCACGGCTGGCGTCCGCGCCGCATCGCACGCGACGTGTCGTACGAGGTCGCGCGCGAGGTGGAGCTGAACCCCCACGCGAACCCGGCGTTCCGGATCCGCGCGCAGCACACGCGCCGGGCGACCGGCGGGCGGTACTTCGTCCACCTCCTCGGGCACGTGCGGCAGGAGCAGAAGGAGGTTCCCGGCGCGGAGGGCCTCTTCGTCGACGCGGCCGTCGGCGTGTCGGGGGTAGAGCTCGCCTTCGAGGAGGCCCTCTCCGGCGAGCCCGGATGGATCCGGATCCTCCGCGATCCGCGGGACGGCGAGGCGCAGGTCGTGGAGCGGCACCCGCCGCGCCATGGCCTCGACGTGACGCTCACGATCGCGGCCGCCGACCAGGCCCTTGCGGTCGCGGCGCTCGGCGGCGTCGCGGGCGCGTTCGTCGTGATCGACGCGCACCAGGGCGGCGTCCTCGCGGCGGCCTCGGCGCCCGACTACGAGCCGGGCGACTACGCCCGCGTCCTCGGCGAGATCACGGAGGAGAAGGAGCGACGGGGGAGGTGGCCGAAGCACCACGCGCTCCGCGAGTCCGCGCTTGCGGACTTCGACGTGCCGGGCTCGATCGTCAAGCCCATGACGGCGATCGCGGCGCTCCTCTCCGGGGCCGCCGCCCCGGAGACCCGCATCTTCTGCGACCGCTTCTTCCGCAACCGGCGCGGGCAGCCGCTCCAGACCCTCCGGTGCAGCCACGAGCACGGCGAGGTCGACCTTCGCGAGGCGCTGGTCCGCTCGTGCAACGTCTACTTCCAGACGGTGCAGAAGGCGTCCATCGAGCAGGGCCGCTTCGACTCCTTCTTCGAGGTCTCGCGCCGGTTCGGCTTCGGCCTCCCGACCGGCGTCGAGCTGGAGCCCGACCCGTTCCCGGACACCTACGACCCCGGCAGGACGTGGGAGCAGAACGTCACGATGGCCATCGGGCAGGGGCGCGTGAGGCTCAGCCCGGCGCAGGTCGCGCGCGCCTATGCGGGCCTTTTCACCGGCGCTCTGCCGAGGCTCCACCTCGTGGCGGAAGTGGGCGGCCGCCCGGTCTCGCCGCAGCGCACTCCGCTCCGGATCGACGAGAGGGCGCTTCGCTTCGTCCGGGACGCGCTCGAGGACGTGGCGAGGAAGGGCACGGCGGCGGGCTTCGGGCTCGAGCGCTGGCCGGCCGCCGTCAAGACCGGCACGGCGCAGCTCGGCGGCAAGCTCCAGAACGCGTGGCTCGCGGGCTACCTCCCGGTCCATGCCGGCCGCCCGGCGATCGCGTTCGCCATGGTCGTCTTCGATACGGAGCTGAACGGCGCCGACGCGTGCGCGCCGCGCCTCGCCGAGTTCCTGCGCGGCTTCTACGGGGAGCGCGGCGCGTGAGGATGGACTTCGCGCGCGGCCTCCGCATCCCCCTCTATTGGCCCGCGGCCCTTCCGACGCTCGTGCTCCTGCTCCTCGGGATCCTCGTCCTTTCGGGCCTCGAGGTCCGGCTCGGCCTCGTCTGGGTGGACAACTGGGACATGCTGCAGCTCATCGGCGTCGTCATCGGTCTCGCGGCGGCCGCGGCGCTCCTGCTCGTGCCGTACAAGACCATCGTCTCCCGCGCCTACGTCTTCTACGCGTGCAACATGTTCCTGCTCCTCCTCGTGCTCGTCGCCGGGGCCGAGCGCAACAACGCGCGCCGCTGGCTCAAGCTGCCGGGCTTCGACTTCCAGCCGAGCGAGCTCATGAAGCTGACGCTCGTCGTGACGCTCGCGCGCTTCATCCGCTTCCGCTCGAGCTACAAGACGTTCACCGGCCTCTGGGCGCCCTTCCTCCTCACCCTCATCCCGATGGCGCTCATCCTCGTCCAGCCCGACCTCGGCACCGCGCTCCTCTTCATCCCGATCCTCTTCACGATGCTGTTCGCCGCCGGGGCCCGCGCACGCCACCTCGCGCTGGTCGTGCTCCTCGGCGCCGCTGGGATCGTCCCGCTCTACGAGTGGGGGCTCCGCCCCTACCAGCGCGACCGCATCGACGGCTTCCTCGTGCAGCTCGGCCTCGTGGACCGCGGCGACGCACACATGAAGGCGATGGCGAAGGACGAGAACTACCAGCTCGAGCAGTCGAAGATCGCGGTCGGCGCCGGCGGGTTCCTCGGGGCCGACGAGGGGGGGCCTGGGGGGCAGGTCCTCTACCGCGTTCCCGAGCGGCAAACCGACTTCGTCTTCGCGGCGCTCGCGAACCGGTGGGGGTTTCTCGGCGGCGTCCTCGTCCTCGGGCTGCTCGGTTGGCTCCTCGTCGCGATCCTCGCGGTTGCCGCGCGCCATCGCGATCCCGCGGGGAAGCTCCTCTGCCTCGGCGTCTTCGCGATGCTCGGCGGCCAGGCGTTCATCAACCTCGCGATGACCGTCGGGCTGATGCCGGTGACCGGGCTCACGCTGCCGTTCGTGAGCTACGGTCGGTCGAGCATCGTGGTGTGCATCCTCGCCGTCGCGCTGGTCTGCAACGTGGCGGCGCGTCCTGCCTACGAGTTCGGCCGCGGGGACTTCGACTGACGAGAGGGAGGCGTCCCTTCCGCCGCCCTCCAGCCTACGGCCTCCTTGACCGCGGCGTCGACGGTGTCGCGCAGCATGAGCACCTGGTCGAGGCCCAGCGTCTTGAGGGTCTTCCGCAGGAACTCGCCCGGCTGCGCGAGGATCACGCCGCCGCCGGCCTCGCGCGCGCGCTTGTGCGCCGAGATGAAGTAGGCGATCGTCGTCGAGTTGGCGAAGACGAGATCGGCGAGGTCGAGGACGACCCGTCGCCGCCCTTCCTTCAGGCACTCCTCGAACGAGCGCCGCACCTCCTCGGTCTCGAAGGAGTCGAACTCCCCCGCGAGACGGAGGATGGCCACGCCCTCGCGCTCGCTGCGCGTCACTCTCATGCCGAACCGACCATGATATCGGCGGCGCGCGGACGGGGCAACCGGGCCCCGTGGTACGATCCGGATCGTGACGCGGCGGCAGTTCCTCGCGCTTCTCGTGCCGCTCCTTGTCGTCATCGCGGCCTTCGCGGCGATCTCGTGGCTCGAGCGCAGCGGCGTGCCCGGCGCGCCGCCATGGGACGCGGATTTCGCGCGCTACGTCCGGGACCGGATGGGGCAGGAGTGCGTGGGGGGGGTGGGCGACCAGCGCCGCCAGGAGAAGGCCTTCTTCGACTCCCTTAACACGTACGTGAGGAGCTTCGACGGCTACGCTCTGATCACCCCGCCGTGGGAGGTCGACGCCGCGCGCGTCGAGAGCAGCGGCCGGTACACCGGGATCGGCGTCCGCATCGAGTCGTCGCCCGATCGCGCGGGACCGGTCGCGAGCGTGCTCGTGAGCGGCGTGAAGCCCGGCGGGCCCGCCGCCGCCGCGGGCGTCCTCGTCGGCGACCGGATCGTGGCCGTGGACGGACGCCCGCTGGCGGAGATCCTCCCGGACGGCCGCGCCGCCGGGCGCCTCGCCGAGACGCCGCTCCAGGCCGCCATCCGGGGCGTCGAGGGCACGCCTGTGGTCCTGCGCCTGCGTGCGCCGGACGACAGCGAGCGCGACGCGCGCGTCCTGCGCGGGCAGGTGGACCAGGGCTCGGTCTTCGGCGCGCGCATCCTCGACCCGCAGAAGCGCATCGGCTACGCGCGCGTGCGGCGCTTCCAGGCGAGCACGTCGAAGGACCTCCGCGCGGAGCTCGAGAAGCTCGCGAAACGGGGGCTCGACGCGCTCGTCCTCGACCTCCGCGGGGACGAGGGCGGGTTCCTCGAGCAGGCCGTCGCGGTCGCGAACCTCTTCCTCGAGAGCGGCGTCATCGTGACCCAACGCGGTCGCCTGCCGCAGTTCAACGCGACCTACCGGGCCGACCCGAAGGAGACGTGGAACGCCGACCTCCCGCTCGCGGTCCTCGTCAACGGGTCGAGCGCGAGCGCGAGCGAGGTGCTCGCCGGCGCGCTGCGCGACCACGGGCGCGCCGTCCTCGTCGGAGAGCGGACGTGGGGCAAATTCCTCGTCCAGCTCGTCGAGGAGGTGCAGACGGACGCCGGGACGGCGATCTTCAAGAGGACGACCTCGATCTACGAGACGCCCGGCGGCCGGAGCTACCAGCGCAACCCGCCCGACAACCCGGACGACCCGCTGGCCGGGATCCCGCCGGACCTCTTCGTCCCCATGTCCCAGGAGGACATGAAGCGGCTCGCCGTCGTCTTCGAGGACGAGTTCTACGCCGACTGGAACCCGGGCCGCGCCCCCACGGTGGACGGCTTCAAGGACACGCAGATCGAGGCCGCGCGCGCGCTGCTCGCCGGCGAGGCCTTCTATCCTGCTCTCCCGTAGGCGCGATGGGATGGGGCGCGGGGAAGGGAAGGCATGAGGGTCCTCGGGATCGACACCTCGTGCGACGAGACCTCGGTCGCGCTCGTCGAGCGGGGGAGGATCCTCGCGTCGAAAGTCCGCGGCCAGGACGCGCTGCACTCCCCGTTCGGCGGCGTCGTGCCGGAGATCGCGGCGCGCGCGCACGCGGAGAAGTTCCTCCCCGCGCTCTCCGAGGCGGTTCTCGAGGCGGGGCCGCCGGACGCGATCGCGGTCACGAACCGCCCCGGCCTCGTCGGCCCGCTGCTCGTCGGGCTCTCGGCCGCGAAGGCCTTCGCGCTCGCGCGCGGGCTGCCGATCGTGGGGGTCAACCACCTTGAGGCGCACGTCGCGGCGGCGTACCTGCTCGACCCTCCCCCCGCGCCCCCCTTCCTCGCGCTCATCGCGTCGGGCGGCCACACGCTGCTCTACGACGTGCCGGAGCGCGGCCGGTACGTCCGGCTCGGCCAGACGCAGGACGACGCCGCGGGCGAGTGCTTCGACAAGATCGCGGCGCTCCTCGGGCTGCCGTACCCCGGCGGCCCGTCGATCGAGAAGGCGTCGAAGGGCGGCGACCCGCGCGCGGTCGCGCTGCCGCGGCCGCTCCTCGACCACCCCTCGGACGACTTCTCCTTCGCGGGGCTCAAGACGGCGGTCCTGTACAAATTGAAGGGACAGGATGCGCGGCGTGGCGACCCGGTGAAGGCGCCCCACGCGGTCGCGGATTTCGCGGCGAGCGCGCAGGAGGCGATCGTCGACATCCTCTCGGCAAAGGCGGTGCGCGCCGCCGTGCGGCTCGGCCGCGCGCGGCTCGTCCTCGGCGGCGGCGTCGCCGCGAACACGCGGCTTCGCGAGCTGGCCGCCGAGCGGGGGCGTGCGAAGGGCATCGAGGTCTTCATCCCTCCGAAGGCGCTCTGCACGGACAACGCCGCCATGGTGGCGGCGCGCGGGGCGGAGCTGCTCGAGGCCGGCGTCCGCGACGGGCTCGACCTCGACGCGGATCCGTACGCCGAATGACGGACCTCCGGCGTCTCCTCGAGGGGGTGCGCGCGGGGGAGGTGAAGCCCGAGGAGGCGGAGCGGCTGCTCAAGGCGGCGCCCTTCGCGGACCTGGGCTTCGCCAAGGTGGACCACCACCGCGCCGTGAGGCAAGGCCACCCGGAGATCGTCTACGCCCCGGGGAAGACGCCCGCGCAGGCGGCGGCGATCGCGCGGGAGATCCACGGGCGCGCGGGGCGCGTGCTGGTCACGCGGGCGGGGCCGGAGCACGCCGCCGCGGTCCTCGGCGAGGTCCCGTCGGCGGTTCACCACGAGCTCGCGCGCGCGGTCGCGGCGTGGCCCGAGGGCCACCCGCGGCGGGCGGGGATCGCGATCGTGACCGCGGGCACGGCGGACCAGGCGGCAGCCGAGGAGGCGCGGGTCACGTGCCGGTTCCTCGGCCACGAGCCGGAGATGGTCGTGGACGCGGGCGTGGCCGGCATCCACCGGCTGCTCGCCCGCACCGAGGCGCTCCAGCGAGCGCGGGTCGTGATCGCGGTCGCGGGGATGGAGGGCGCGCTCGCGAGCGTCGTGGGGGGGCTCGTGGGGGCGCCGGTCGTCGCGCTGCCGACGTCGGTCGGGTACGGGACGGGCAGCGGCGGCTATGCGGCCCTCCTCTCGATGCTGAACTCCTGCGCGAGCAACGTCGCCTGCGTGAACATCGACAACGGCGTGGGCGCGGCCGTCGTCGCGTCCCTGATCGTCGGCGCGGGCGGCTGAGGGCCCAGGACGAGATCCCGCGTCGGCCCCTCGGAGCGCCCGGAACGGCCCCCCGGGCCCCCTCGATTCCACCCCGGCGAAGAGGTGCCCCCGGGGCCCCCCCGCACGTTAGAATCCCTCGGTTTTTCATGGCAGAGAGCAAGCTCGTCCTCTCCGACGGCACCGTCTTCGCCGGCGAGGCGTTCGGCGCGAGAACCGAGGTCACCGGCGAGGTGGTCTTCAACACGGCCATGACCGGCTACCAGGAGGTCCTTACCGACCCTTCGTACGCAGGGCAGATCGTGACCATGACGTACCCGCACATCGGGAACTACGGCGTGAACGGGGCCGACGTGGAGTCCGCGCGGCCGTGGGTCACGGGGTTCGTGGTGCGGGAGGCGGCGCGCCGGCCGAGCAACTACCGCTCCGAGGGGACGCTCGACGGCTACCTCGAGCGGCACGGGGTCCCGGGCATCGCGGGGATCGACACGAGAGCTCTCGTGCGCCGGGTCCGGATGCACGGCGCGATGCCGGCCGTCCTCTCCGCGCTCGACCTCGACGACGACTCGCTCCGGGCAAAGGCGAAGGCCGCCCCGGACATGGCGGGCCAGGATCTGGTGCGCGACGTGTGCGCCGGCGAAGCCTACGACTGGACGGAGGGCGAGCCGCGCGGTTTCCGCGGGGAGCTTCCCCGTCCCTCGCCGGTCTACCGCGTCGCCGCCGTCGACTGCGGCATCAAGCGCAATATCCTGCGGCTGCTCGTGGACGGCGGGTTCGACGTGCGCGTCTTCCCTGCCACGGCGACCGCCGAGGAGATCCTCGCGTACCGGCCGGACGGGCTCTTCCTCTCGAACGGTCCGGGCGACCCCGCGCCCGTCGACTACGTCGCCTCGACGGTCCGTGCGCTCCTGCCGAGGCTCCCGACCTTCGGGATCTGCCTCGGCCACCAGATCCTCGCGCTCGCGTGCGGCGCGAAGACCTTCAAGCTCAAGTTCGGCCACCGGGGCGGCAACCAGCCCGTCATGGACCTGACGACCGGCAAGGTCGAGATCACGAGCCAGAACCACGGGTTCGCCGTGGATCCGGCGAGCCTCGAGGGGAGCGGGCTCGAGCTGACGCATGTGAACCTGAACGACAGGACCGTGGAAGGGTTCCGCCACGTCGAGTACCCCGCGTACGCCGTCCAGTACCATCCGGAGGCGAGCCCCGGGCCGCACGACTCGCGGTACCTCTTCCCGCGGTTCCGGGAACTGATCGCGAAGCACCGGTGAGGATCATGGGGAGCGTGAGATCGTGCGCGCCGCTCGCGGGTGCGGGCGGTAGGGACCGTTCGGGATCGCGCGTCCGCGCGGAGCGGCCGCGGGCCCGCGGCGGGTGAGATCCGGAGGAGCCATGCCGGTGACCTGCGTGTTCGGCGGACAGTGGGGTGACGAGGGGAAGGGGAAGGTCGTGGACTTCCTCGTACGGGACTCCCACATCGTGGTTCGCTACCAGGGCGGCTCGAACGCCGGGCACACGATCGTCCTCGGCGAGGACCGCTTCGCGCTCCGGCTCACGCCGTCGGGCGTGCTCCAGGGCGCGCTGGGCGTGATTGCGAACGGCGTCATCCTGGACCCGTCGGTCCTCCGCACGGAGGTGAAGGAGCTTGAGGCGCGCGGGTACGACGTGCGCCCGCGGCTCAAGGTCTCGGACCGCGCGCACCTCGTCCTCCCCTTCCACCCGCCGCTCGACCGCGCGCTCGACGCGTCGCGCAACACGACCTGGAGGAACCAGTCCACCGGCCGCGGGATCTCGACCTGCATGGGCGACAAGCACCTCTACGAGGGCTTCCGGGTCGCGGACCTCCTCTCCGACCGGGTGCGTGCCGAGCGGCTCGTCTACCTGCTCGAGCGCGGCAACGCGCGGCTGCGCGCGCTCGGCGCCGAGGAGGTGGACGTCGCGGCCGCGGCGGCCGAGGTGGAGAGCTGGGTCGAGTTCCTCCGCCCGATGGCGTGCGACACCGTGAGGCTCCTGCGCGACGCGCGCGCGGCCGGGAAGGAGATCGTGCTCGAAGGGGCGCAGGCGGCGCTCCTCGACGTCGACTTCGGGACGTACCCGTTCGTCTCGACGAGCAACTGCGGCGTCGGCGGCATCTCCGCGGGCACAGGGCTGCCGGCCCGGGCCGTGGACAAGGTGATCGCGGTCGCGAAGGCGTACGTGACGCGCGTGGGCGCCGGGCCGCTGCCGACGCGCGACACGGGCAAGGTGGGCGAGCTTCTCCGCGAGCGCGGCAAGGAGTTCGGCACCGTCACCGGGCGGCCGCGCGACTGCGGCTGGTTCGACGCCCTCGCGATGCGCCACGTCTGCGCGCTCAACGGCGTGGACGGGATCGCCCTCACGAAGATCGACGTGCTCGAGGGCATCGATCCCCTGCGCATCTGCGTCGCGTACGAGGTGGACGGGCGCCGCATCGAGGAGTTCCCCGCCGACATCGACCTCCTGCGCCGCGCGCGGCCCGTCTACCGCGAGATGCCCGGCTTCTCCGAGCCGCTGCGGAGGGTCCGGCGGCCCGGGGACCTGCCCCGCCGCGCCGCCGCCTACGTCGAGACGCTGGCGAAGGAGTCGGGCGCGCCGATCGTGCTCGTCTCGGTCGGGCCGGACCGCGACGAGACCCTCATGCTGGGGGTGGGATGACCGAGGGCCTTCCGCGCCACGTCGCGATCATCATGGACGGGAACGGCCGGTGGGCCGCCACCCGAGGCCTCTCGAGGACCCGCGGCCACGCCGCCGGCGTCGAGTCGGTCCGCGCCGTGACCCGCGCCTGCGCGCGCCGGGGGCTCCGCCAGCTCACGCTCTACGCGTTCAGCGAGGAGAACTGGAAGCGGCCGCCGCGCGAGGTGTCCCTCCTGATGCGGCTCCTCCGCCGGTTCCTCATCCGCGAACGCGCGGAGATCATGGAGAACGACATCCGGCTGACCGCGATCGGCCGGCTGCACCGGCTGCCCGCCGATGTCCGCCGGGAGCTCGAGAAGACGCGGGAGCTTTCGGCGGGGAACCGCGGGATGGTCCTGAACCTCGCGCTCAGCTACGGCGGCCGCCAGGAGATCCTCGACGCCCTCCGCGCGATCGCGCGGCGCGTGCGCGCGCACGAGATCGAGCCCGACGAGATCACCGAGGAGGTGATCACCGCGCACCTCTACCAGCCCGACATGCCGCCGCCCGACCTCCTGGTCCGCACCGCCGGCGAGATGCGCTTCTCGAACTTCCTCCTCTGGCAGGTCTCCTATACGGAGCTGCACGTGACCCAGGCCTGCTGGCCCGAGTTCCGGGAAGAGCACCTCGACGAGGCCTTCGAGAGCTACGGCCGCCGCGTCCGCAAGTTCGGGGGGCTCGTGCCGGGGACCGCCTCCGGATGAGGACGCGCATCCTCGTCGGCGCCGCGCTCATCGGCGCGGTGGCGGGCGTCTATCTGCTCGACGCGCACGTGCTCCACGGCACCCTCGCGTCCCGCGTGGTGATCTGGGTCCTCGCCCTCCTGACGCTGCACGAGATCCTCGCCTTGGGCGCGAAGCGGATCGAGTGCGGCCCCGGCCTCTTCGCGCTCGGCGGCATCGCGGTCGTGACCGTCGTCGCGCCCTACCTCGTCATGAGCCGGGACGTGCCGGTGCCCGTGCCCGGCACCCTGATCGTCCTCGCGGCCGTCGTCGCGATGGGTGTCCGTCTCCTCGGCATGGCGCCGCTCCGCTCGGCGCCGGACGCGTTCCCCGAGGCCATGCTCCTCGCGACCGGGATCCTCTGCGCGGCCGGGCTCACGTGCTTCCTCGACCGCATCCTCACGCGGCCGAGGGGGCTCTCCACCGCGCTCTCCGTGATCGCGATCGCGAAGAGCGCCGACATCTGCGGCTACTTCGTCGGGACCGCGGTCGGGCGTCGGCGGATCGCCCCCGCGATCAGCCCGAGGAAGACATGGGAGGGGACGATCGGCTCGCTCCTCGGTGCGGCCGGCGTCGGCGCCCTCCTGGCACCCGAGCTCCAGGGCTTCCCGCCCCTCTACGGGGCGGTCGCGGGCATGATCCTCGGCCTCGCCGCGTTCCTCGGCGGCATCCTCGCGAGCGGTCTCAAGCGCTGGACCGGCACGAAGGACTCCTCGGCGCTCCTGCCCGAGTTCGGCGGGTTCCTGGACATCATCGACAGTATCCTTGGGGCGGGCCCCGTGGCCGTCGTCCTGCTCTACGGGGCCTGAACGCCGTGCGCGCCACGATCCCCCTCCAGTCGAACGACGAGGCGCGGTCGCTCCTCGGCATCGCGGACCGTCACGCGCGCCTCTTCCGCTCCGCCTTCGACGTCGCGGTCACCGTGCGGAACGGCGAGCTCCACATCGACGGCGACGACAGCAACGTCGCCGCGGCGGCGAAGGCCGCCGAGGAGATCCTCCGGCGGTTCCGCGCGTCCGGCCACGTGGACGAGCAGGAAGCCGACCTGATCCTCAAAGGGGGGGGCCTCGGGGGCCAGGCCCCCGGAGCCCCCTCGGAAGTGGCGCGCAGCCGCGGCGGCCGCGCGGTCGTGCCCCGCACGCCCGGGCAGCACGCCTACGTGAAGGCGCTCGCGGAAACGGACGTCGTCTTCGCGATCGGCCCCGCCGGGACGGGCAAGACCTACCTCGCGGTCGCGATGGCGGTGCGGATGCTCCGCGAGGGCAAGGTGAAGCGGCTCATCCTCGCGCGGCCGGCGGTCGAGGCGGGCGAGAAGCTCGGCTTCCTGCCGGGCACGTACGAGGCGAAGGTCAACCCCTACCTCCGGCCGCTCTACGACGCGCTCTTCGACCTCGTCGATCCGGCGCAGATCCGGAAGTTCAGCGACAACGACGTGATCGAGGTGGCGCCGCTCGCCTACATGCGCGGCCGCACGCTCTCGGACAGCTTCATCATCCTCGACGAGGCGCAGAACACGACGCCGGGCCAGATGAAGATGTTCCTGACGCGCATGGGGGAGGGGTCGCGGCTCGTCGTCACGGGCGACATCACGCAGATCGATCTGCCGGAGCCCGTCGGGTCGGGGCTCGTCCACGCGATGCACGTCCTGCGCGACCTCAAGGGCGTTGCCTTCTGCCACTTCGACCGGCGCGACATCGTCCGCAACCCGGCCGTGCAGCGGATCGTGGACGCGTACGAGCGGCACGAGGAGGGGTCCTGACCGCCCACGTCGTGGACCGGCAGCGGGCGATTTCCGGCGCCGCGGAAGCATGCCGGCGCGCGGCGGAGCTCGTGCTGCCCGGACGCGACGTGGTCGTCGCGCTGGTGGACGATCGGACGATCGCCCGGCTCCACGAGCGCTTCCTCGGCGAGGCGGGGCCGACCGACGTCCTCTCCTTCCCCCACGGCGAGATCGTCGCGTCCGGGGACACGGCGTGGCGGGAGGCCCGCGCCCGGGGGATCGACCCGCGCCACGAGCTGCTCCTCTACGTGGTCCACGGCGCGCTCCACCTCGCGGGCTACCGCGACAAGGGGCGGGCGGATGCGGGCCGCATGCGGGCGGCGGAGCGGCGGGTGCTCCACGCGCTCGGCGTGGGAGATGTCTTCGGCGCCCGGCCGCGGGGGGGGCCTCCGGGGCCGCGGCGGCGGCGACGCCGCAGGCGGGGTCCGGTTTCGTAGGATTCGCCTTCCGCGAGCGCCCGCCGCTGCAGCGGACGAGCGGCGGGCGAACCCGCTGCGGGTTCGGTAGCATGTGGCGCCGCTCGCCGCTGAGCGGCGAGACACGGCGAGATGGCATCCACCGCGAAGCAGATCCTCGAACGCGCGCTCGCGCAGAAGCTCCTCACGGAGGAACAGGCGCTCGAGCTCGCGAAGCTCCGCCACGCGCGGAAGGGGCGCGACGGCGTCGCGCCGGCCGTGGAGGAGCTCGCCATCGAGAAGGGCTACCTCACGTCGGAGCAGGCGCACAGGCTGCGGCAGGAGCAGGAGGGGTTCGACCTCGACCGGGAGATCGGCGGCTACCGGATCATCGAGAAGATCGGGTCCGGCACGATGGGGACGGTCTACAAGGCGAAGCAGGTCTCCCTCGACCGGGTCGTCGCGATCAAGGTCCTCTCGCCGCACCTCTCGAGGAAGAGCGACTACGTGGAGCAGTTCCTCCGCGAGGCGCGCGCCGTGGCGCGGCTCAACCACCCGAACGTGATCTCGGGCATCGACGTGGGGGAGCAGGAGGGGGTTCGGTACTTCGTGATGGAGTACGCCTCCGGCCTCACCGTGGGGGAGCTCCTGAAGCGCGGGGGGGCGATGGACGAGTCGCGGGTCGCGCGGGTCGCGCTCCAGATCGCGCGAGCGCTGGAGCACGCCCACGAGGCGGGACTCGTCCACCGGGACGTGAAGCCCGACAACATCCTGATCACCAAGAACGGGACCGCGAAGCTCTGCGACCTGGGCCTCGCGAAGGACCGGCCCGAGGGCGGTCGCGCGCTCGGCACGCCGCACTACATCTCGCCGGAGCAGGCCGAGGGGATCCGCGAGGCGGACATCCGCTCCGACCTGTACTCGTTCGGCGCGACGCTCTACCACATGCTCCTCGGCCGCACCCCGTTCGACGGCAAGGCCAAGGTGGTCATGGTGAAGCACATCTCCGAGGACCCGACGCCGCCGCGCGAGGCCGACCCGGACATCTCGGAGGCGATGCAGGGGATCGTGCAGCGCCTGATGCGCAAGAGGCCCGAGGACCGGTTCCAGTCGCCGCGCGAGCTGATCGGCGCGATCGAGGCCTATGAGGCGTCGCAGCGGCGCAGGGCGGCCGCCGAGACCGCGGCGCCCCCGGCCGCCCGCCGCCGACGCCGGTAGGTATACCGCCGCACCGGCGAAGCCAGGCGGGGCCTCTGTCTTTCACGCCGTCCCTAGCGCTTCCATGAGAGGGCTTCTTGCGTCAAGGCCGACGTGGCGGCCTCGCCCCCGCAGGGTCTGTCGGACCTCGGCTGGCCTCGGTCCTTACGGCCGACGTTCCGCACCTTGGCGCCGAAGCTGGGCCGGCCCAGCGAGGCGCCGCGACGTTGCTGGGCGGCCTCGAAGCCGGCCGACTCTCGCAAGCCCTGGCGCCCTAGTCCTAGGCGGGGGCGGTGAACCGGCGGCGCAGCGGCTTCGTGATCATGCCGCGGCGGATGTACTTCGCGGCCACGTACATGCGCGTCCGCTTGCCGTCGACGACCACGTGGATCTTCTGCAGGTTCGGCTTGAACGTGCGCGGCGTCTTGCCGGTCACCTTCTGGCCGACGCCGCCCTTCGCCTTCGCGAGACCGCGCCGCTTGTACTGCTTGCCGATTCGGGTGCGCTTGCCGCTGACGCCGCAGACGTAAGGCATGGAGCCCGGTAATCTAACCGCCGCCCTCTTCGCCTTCAAGATCCGGTTCCGGAACCGGGAGCCCGCGCGCCCGGAACCACTGCGAGGCGGCCTCCCGCGCGGGCGCGTCGTGGTACAGCGCGGCCTCGGTGAGCGCCGCGCGGAACCTCGCCGCGACCTCGTCCGGCACGACCGGCCCCTCCGAGGCTTGCCAGAGCCACTCGGCGGAGCGCAACCGGTAGCGGGGCTTGCGCGCCTCCTCGCCCGCGTTCTCCGCGAGCGTCCGGTAGAGTTCCGAGAGAGCGCGCGCGACCTCCGGCTCGGGCCGCCGCGCGAGCGCCCTCGCGGAGAGCGCCTCGGCCGCCCCCGCGAGCTCCGCTTCGAGGGAGTCGCGCGTCGCCGCAGGGAGGTCGGCGCCGAGCCCCGCCGCCGCGCCGCGAGCGACATCGACCGCCTCGAGGAGCGGCGGCTCCTTGCGCGCCACGAGAAGCCTGAGCGCGCGGCCGAGCGGCACCCACGCCGCCCGGGCCGGCAGCCGGTCCGCCGCTTCCCGCCACGCGAGGTACGCCTCGTCCGCGCGCTGCCGGGTCTCGGCCTCCTGCGCGAACGTGAACCAGGGCTCGGGCTGCCGCCCGCCGAGCGCCTGCGCCGCCTGGATGAGCCTCGACGCCTCGGGAGTGCCGAGGAGAGGCTCGGCGAGGCGGAGGTACGAGTCAAGGAGCTGGTCGCGCGCCCCGTTGGCCACGTCCAGCGCCTCGGGATCGAGCTCCCGGGCGCGCTCGTAGGACCTCGCCGCCGCCGCGAAGTCGCGCGCCGAGTACTCGCGTCTCGCGCGCCAGATCTGGTAGCCGGCGTCGAAGACCGGATGCGCGACGTACGCGAGCGGAACCACCGCGAGCACGACGGCCACGATCGCGCCGCGCACCGGGCGTACGCCGCGGCGCGTGTAGTACGAGAGGCCGGCGAGGAGGCCGAAGGCGAACCCGCCCGCGTGCCCGGCGTGATCCACGCGCACGCCCGGTCCGAGCAGCATCGCGAGCGGGACGCTGAGCGCGAGGAAGAAGGCGATCAGGAGGGTGTTGCGCTGCCGCAGGAAGTCGAGGAATCCCCTCGTGATCGCCCACTCGACGGCGAGCAGGAGGCCGAGCAACCCGGCGATGCCCCCCGAGATTCCCATCCGGCGCACCTTGGGGTCCGGATCCCAGAGAAGGCTCGCGGCGAACCCCGCGACCGCCGCGCCGAACAGGCACGCGAGGTAGACCCGGCGGCCGCACCCGCGCTCGATCACCCGCCCCACGAAGAAGAGGGAAACCCCGTTCGCGGCGAGGTGGACCCAGCCCTCGAGATGGTGGAGGAACATCGCGGAAAGGAGCCGCGAGTACTCCCCCTCCCAGAGCCGCCGGGCGGTGAGCGCGCCCGCCTCGTCGTAGGTCATGTGGCGCCACCGCGCCCAGAGCGTCCACACGACGCAGAGGGCGATCACAGCCAGGGTGACGGGTTCCCGCAGCAGGCGTCGCACGAAGACACTCTACGGCACGCGGCGCGACGTTGACGCGACGCGGAACGGCCCTATATAGGAGGTGTGGGGTTCCGGGGCCTCCCGTTCTTCCTTCTCCTTGCGGCGTGCGGCGGCGGAGGCAGCGCTCCTCCTCCGGCGACGCTCTCCGGGCAGCTCTCGATCCTCCTTGCGGCGCCGCAGCTCGCGCCGCCCTCCGACCGGGAGCCGAACGACTCGGCGGCGGCCGCCCGCTTCCTCGCGGGGGAGCCGGAAGGCGCGCTCGATGCGGTCCGCGATCCGATCGACGCCTTCCGGCTCGTCGCGGAGCGCTCGGGGGTCATCACCGCCGAACTGGAATCCGAGGGGGTGCAGGGGGACGCGGTCCTTCTGGACCTCCGGACCGGCGAGGCCGCCGCGGCGATCGAGGTGAGGGCGGGCGACGCCTTCGACGTGATCCTCCGCGCGCGCGCCGGGGCGGGGCGGTACCGGGTGCGCCTGCGCGACGGCTTCGACCGGACGCCCCTTGCGCTGCCGGAGGGCTACTGCGACTGCGGCGACGGTTTCGAGCCCTGCGAGATCGTGGCGGCGCCCGCGGTGGGCTTCGACGCCCAGGCGCTCGGGCTCACCTGCGTCGCCGAGGGCCCCGGGGCGTGCCTTCTCGTCGATCCCCGCGCCCGGGACGAGCGCAGCTTCGCGGGCCTCTGCGACGTGCTCGCACGGTGCGCCCAGCTCGAGGCCCGGGGGGTCGTGCGCTACGCGGAGCCGAACGCGTTGCGCCAGCTCGCGGCGCTGCCCGACGACCCGCTGCTCGACCAGCAGTGGGGGCTCGCGCAGATCCACGCCGTCGCGGCATGGGATCTTGCGACCGGGAGCAGCGCGGTCGTCGCGATCGTCGACTCCGGGATCCGCAACCACCCGGACCTCCTCCCGAACCTCGTCCCGGGGTACGACTTCGAGGAGGACGACGCGGACCCGACCGACCCCACCCAGAGCCTCTCGCACGGCACGCAGGTCGCCGGGGTGATCGCGGCCGCGGGCAACAACGGAACCGGCATCTCGGGGGTTCTCTGGAGCGCCAAGGTGATGCCGGTTCGCGCGTTCGACACGGCGGGGTTCGGCACGTCGTTCGACATCGCGAACGCGATCCTCTACGCCGCGGGGCTTCCGAACGACTCGGGCCTGCTCCCCGCGGAGCCCGCTTCCGTGGTGAACCTCTCTTTCGCCTCGACGGTCTCCACCACGATCGAGCAGGACGCGTGCGCCGACGCGCGCGCCGCGGGCGTGTTCCTGTGCGCGGCCACGGGCAACCAGGGGAGCCCCGCAACGCGCTATCCGGCGGGATACGCGGCAGTGGTCGGCGTGGGGGCGACGACCTCGAACGGGAATCGAGCCTCGTATTCCAACTTCGGGAGCACCGCCGTCGATCTGGTCGCGCCAGGCGGCGTCGCGAGCGACGGCGTCCTCACGACGGGCATTGTCGCCAGCGGCGGGTACGACTACCCGCGCGTGAACGGGACCTCCTTCGCCTCGCCGCACGTCGCGGCGGTCGCCGCCCTGTGCATGGGGCTCGCCCCGCTCTCGCCGGACGAGGTGGAGCAGATCCTCTACTCGACCGCACAGGACATCGGCGATCCGGGGGTGGATGACGAAACGGGCCACGGGATCGTGGACGCCTACCGCGCCGCGCTCGCGGCGATGGAACAACCGCAGCCGGTCTACGTCCCCTACGAGGAGGTCGAGGTGCGGCTGCTCCGGGCGCCGGGGGGCACCGTCCTCCGGAGCGTGGTGACGAGCGACGTGCAGGGGTTCTCGTGGTCGCTCGCGGACGTCCCGTCCGGGAGCTACCTGCTCGAGGCGGGGACGGACCGCAACCGCGACGGCGCACTCTCAGGGCCGGGGGAGCTCTACGGCCGCTGGGGGGACGGGGCGATCCTCGTCGTGGACGGGCCGCTCACGGGGCTCGACTTCGCGCTCGCGGAGGAGTAGGTGGACCCGCTCCTCGACGACCTGAATCCGGAGCAGCGAGCGGCCGTCGCGCACGACCTCGGGCCCCTGCTCGTCGTCGCCGGCGCGGGCTCGGGCAAGACGCGCGTGATCACGCGTCGCGTCGCGCGCCTCGTGCGGGATGGCGCGGACCCGCGGGAGATCCTCGCGCTTACGTTCACGAACAAGGCGGCGAGGGAGATGCGCGAGCGCGTCGAGAAGCTCGTGGCCGCGCGCGACCTCTGGGTGTGCACGTTCCACGGCTTCGGCGCGCGCGTCCTGCGCCGGTTCGGCGGCCGGATCGGCCTCGGGTCCGATTTCACGATCTACGACACCGAGGACCGGCAGTCGCTCCTGAAGCAGATCCTCAAGGAGCAGTCGATCGACGACGTGACCCCCGGCGAGGTGGCTCACGAGATCTCGCGCGTGAAGAACGGGCTCGACGGCGAGGGCCGCCCCGGCTGGCGCGCCGAGCGGGTCTCCGCGGTGATGCGTCTCTACGCGGAGCGGATGCGCGCCGCGAACGCGATGGACTTCGACGACCTCCTGGTGAACCTCCTGCGTGTGCTCGAGGAGGACCCGGACAGCCGCGGGCGTCTCGAGGCGCGCGGACGCTGGCTCCTCGTGGACGAGTACCAGGACACGAACACGATCCAGTACCGGATCCTGAAGGGGCTCGCGGGGACCGCGCGGAACGTGTGCGCCACGGGCGATCCGGACCAGTCCATCTACCGCTGGCGCGGCGCGACGATTCGCAACATCCTTGATTTCGAGCGCGATTTCCCGGGCGCGCGCGTCCTCACGCTCGACCGGAACTACCGGAGCACAAGGGCGATCCTCGCGGTCGCGAACGCGGTGATCCGCCACAACCGCGACCGGTACGAGAAAGACCTGCGCACCGAGAACGCGCAGGGGGCTTCCGTCCGCGAGGTGCGGTGCGAGAACGACGAGGACGAGGCCCTCGCGTGCGCGCGCGGCGTGCGCGCATGGATCGCGACAGGGCGCCGCCCGCGCGACGTCGCGATCTTCTATCGGACGAACGCGCAGTCGCGGCTGCTCGAGCGCGCGCTGGGGCTCGGGGGCGTTCCCTACCGGATCGTGGGCGCGGTCGAGTTCTACCGCCGGATGGAGGTGAAGGACGTGCTCGCCTACGTCCGCGTCGCGCGGAACCCGCGCGACGTGGCCGCGCTGCGACGGGTGTTCAATGTCCCCGCGCGCGGCCTCGGGGCGACGGCCGAGGAGCGGCTCCTCGAGGCGGCGCGGGAGCGGGGAGCGAGCCCGCGCGACCTCCTGCGCGACGCGCAGGCGCTCGCGGGCTTCGGGCGGTCGCGGAAGGCGCTGGAGGGGTTCGCGGCGCTCCTCGGTCGCCTCGAGGCGCTCCCTGCGGAGGACCCGGCCGTCTTCGTGGCGCGCGTGATCGAGGAGACCGGGTACAGGAAGCACCTCGGCGCGGGGACGCCGCGCGCGGAGACCGACCGCCTCGAGAACGTGGACGAGCTCGTGAACGCGGCCGCCGGCTACGCGGCCCGCGAGCCGCAGGGCGGCATCGACGGCTTTCTCGAGGAGAACGCGCTCGTCTCCGACCAGGACGCGTACGACGAGGGCGCCGACGCGGTCTCGCTCATGACGGTGCACAGCGCGAAGGGGCTTGAGTTCCTCTGCGTCGCGGTCACGGGCCTCGAGGAACACGTCCTGCCCCACGTCCTCGCGCTCGACACGCCGGAGGAGATCGAAGAGGAACGCCGCCTCTTCTACGTCGCGGTCACGCGGGCCCGGGAGGAGCTTCTTCTCCTCCACGGCGCCCGCCGGATGCACCGGGGGCAGGTCCTGCCGTCGCTTCCGTCGCGTTTCCTGGACGAGATCCCCGACGGGCTCCTCGACGTCGAGGACCGGACGGGCGGGGCCGTGCGGGAGGAAGAGCCCGTCTATCGTGCGGAGGAGGCGGTCGCGGCGTTCCGGGAGGGCGACCGGGTCCGCCATCACCACTTCGGGCCCGGCCGCGTGGTCGCCGTCCGGCCGGGGGGAGGGGGGACGCGGGTGACCGTCGAGTTCTCGGGCGCCGGCCGGCGCGACCTCCTGCTCTCCTACGCCCGTCTCGAGAGGCTGTAGGTGCGCAGCGTCCGGCGTCTTCGTCCAGCTCCAAGCCCCCCGTCTCCGGCGTCCAGCCTGCCCCTCGGCATTGTGCCTTTCGGGGCGTAAACTTCACGAGAATGGCCTTCCTCAAGGTCTACGTCCAAGGGCAGGAGCGCACCCTTTTCCTCGGCGACGCGCCGCTCGTCTTCGGCCGCGATGCGCACTGCGATGTCCCCATCCCGGACGTGAAGGTGAGCCGCCTCCATTGCGTCCTTGAGCCTCTCGGCGGGGGCCGGTGGCGGGTGCGCGACCTCGGCAGCGGGAACGGGACCCGGGTGAACGGGGCGCCTGTGGAGACGAAGGAGCTCGAGCGCGACGACGTGGTCGAGGTGGGCGACGCGAAGGTGCTCTTCGCGGGCGAGGCGGCTGCGGTCGTCGCGGAACCGCCCGCACCGCGCGAACCGGCCCGCCGCCGGACCGCGGCGCGCCGGCCGCAAGTCGCGTACTGGCTCGGAGGCGCGGGCCTCGTGCTGGGAGCCGCGGTGCTCCTCCTCGTCATCCGGGGGCTCGGCACGAAGGAGCGCGTGAACCCGGAGGAGGAGAGGCACTTCCGCTCCGTGATGGAGGCGCGGGCGGACGCGGACCGCGTGCAGTTCGCCGAGATGTTCCTCGCGAGCTACCCGCGTTCCGCGCACGCGGACGAGGTGCGGAGGGTCGAGGCCGCGGCCCGCGGGCGGCTCAAGGGAGCGGCGACCGCGGGCTACGACCCGCGTCCGGGGATCGCGGGCCTCCGCCCGGCCGAGGCGATCGCGCGGCTCGAGAAGATGCTTGCCGAGGCGCCCGAGGAGCGCCGGCCCGCGATCCGCGCCGCGCTCGAGGAACAGCGCGCGGCCGTGGAGACCGGACGCGAGGGGTTCTTCCGCGAGCGGGAGGCGGAGTTCGCGCAGCAGGTCGAGGCGGGCCAGTACGCGCGCGCCCGGGAAATCTGGTTCTTCCTCCGCGGCGAGCCGGACTGGGAGCCCATCCCGCCCGAGTACGCGACCCGGATCGTCCGCGCGAACGAGGAGCTCGGGAACGCGGCCGCAGGCGAGCGCGCGCGGCTGCTCGACGAGGAGGCGCGCCTCGAGGCCGCGCACGAGTTCGCGCGTGCCGTGGCGCTCCTCGAGCAGGCGCTGCCGCGCTTCAAGGGCACGGCCGTCGAGCGGAGCCTCCTCGAGCGCATGGAGACGGCGCAGCTGGCGAGGAAGGCGGGGTCGTCCGCGCTCCCGCCCGTGCAGAGCCTCGTCCGCGTCGACACCGGCCAGAAAGTGAACGCGCTCCTCGCGCGCTTCGCGGGGCGCGACTTCGTCGCCGCGGCGGCGGGGCTGCGCGAGCTCGCGGAGGAGGCGCGCAGGAAGTCCGACCCGGGATTCCGCGAGATCGACGCCCGCGCGGCCGAGTGCGAGGCAGCCGCGGCGGTCCAGGGGGCGCTGGTCGCGGCGCTCGCGAAGGGCGACCTGCCGAAGGGCCAGGTGAAGAAGCGCTGGCGGGTGATGGCCGGCGGGCCCGAGGGCGTGAAGGTCGCGAGCCGCGGCGAGGAGCAGGACTTCGCCTGGGCGACGGTTCCCCCCGACCTCCATCTTGCCCTCCTTGAGGCGCATGCGCCCCTTGTCGCGCGCGGCTGGCTCGGCTTCGCCGCGGCCGCGCAGGCGCTCGGCTCGCCGCCCGACATGATCGCGGCGCTCGCCCGCGCGTACGAGGACGAGGCCCTTCGCCCCGCGATCGACGCGCTCGTCGCGGGGCGTGTCCGGAAGGAGCCGCCGCCCGAGGGCGGCTACGTCATCCACGAGGGGGAGCTCCTCCTCCGCCGGGAGTTCCTGCGCCGCCAGGAGCAGCAGCTCATCAAGACGCTCCAGGCGCAACTCGCGAAGTCCTACGAGGCGATCCGGGGCGATCCCGCCTTCTCGAAGCTCGACAAGCTCAGGAGCCGCAAGGACGAGCTGGACAAGGCGCGGGCCTTCGCGCTCGAGCTGATCTTCGACGAGCAGAAGTACTTCTACCCCTACCGCGGCACCGGGCGCGAGGGCGAGTACCAGAAGGTGCAGCAGGAGGTCGACCGCCGTGTGCGCGCGGTCGAGGAGATCTGGGAGGACAAGACGCAGTTCTCGGTCCGCGCGGGCCCGGAGCTTGAGCGCGCGCTCAAGCAGTTCGACGAGGCGGTCGCGGGCCTCCGCCGCTGCCTCGTCGACGTGGACGAGCGGGCGGACGAGGTCGAGTTCCTCCGCTCCTACTTCGGCGGGAAGTTCGACCTCGCGACCTTCTACCGCACCGCGGACGAGCGCGATCTCCTGCGCTACACGCGCGAAGTGATGGAGTGGAACCCGACGGTTGCGGGCGACATCTCCGAGGTCGAGCGCGAGCAGGTGCGCGTCACGAACCTCTACCGGATCATGTTCGCGCGGCAACCGGTGCGGATCGTCGAGAAGCTCGTCCTCTCCTCCCGCGGCCACTGCGCGGAGATGTCGAAGCTCGGCTACTTCGGTCACTTCAGCCCGACGCCAGGCCGCAAGACGCCGTGGGACCGGATGAAGCTCCAGGGCTACGACCACGGCGTGTCGGAGAACTGCATCCAGGGGCAGACGAACCCCCAGGGGGCGCACGACGGCTGGTGCCATTCGAGCGGGCACCACCGGAACATCCTCATGCTCCCGTGGACCGAGATGGGCACGGGCCACTTCGGCAGCATGATGACGCAGAACTACGGCCAGGCCCCGAAGTGGAGCAAGGAGGCCCCTGCCGCCGCGGCCGCGGAGTCGAACGGCGAGAGCGTGCCGTGGGAGGAGGAGGGGGCCGCGGGGGAGGAGGAGGGTCTCGACTACGAGGCGGAGGACTAGGCGTGCCGAACCTGAGGATCAAGGACGCGGGGCGCGAGTACACCCACCAGCTCTCCGGCGACGTGGCGACGCTCGGCCGCGGCGACACGAACGACATCGACATCGAGGACGCGAAGGCGTCGAAGGAGCACTGCAGGATCGAGCGGGTCGGGCCGCGGTGGAAGCTCGTCGATCTCGAGAGCAAGAACGGCACCAAGGTCAACGGCGAGTTCAAGAACAAGGCGTGGCTCGGCCACGGCGACGTCGTGCAGATCGGCACCGCGGAGATGCGTTTCGGCCTCGAGGGGACGGCGCGAGCGGCCCCGGCCGGCCCGCGACGGGGGGGGCGCCCGGCCCCCGTCCACGCCGAGGGCGCGGAGGGCGAGGAGGAGGAGGTTCCTCCCCAGCGCTACAGGCCCAAGAGCAACATGTGGCTGCTCATCAGCCTCGGCCCGGTGGCGGTCGTGGTCATCATGCTCCTCGCGAGCCTCGGCGGGGACGACTCGAACAACAGGAGGGTCCGCGCCGAGGGCGACAAGCTGGCCGACGAGGGCCGGTGGGCCGAGGCGATCCAGTACATGGAGCAGTACGGCGAGCCGGACGAGGACGACTACACGATCGTCGAACGGCGCATCCGCGAGCTGCGCGAGGGCAAGGCCGCCCACGACAAGAACAACCGGGAGCTCGAGGCGAAGAAGATCTACGTGAAGGCGCAGCTCCTGATCATGTCCTACAACCGGGGGCACGTGGAGGTGAGCAGCCCCGACAAGATCCTGCCGCTCATGAAGGAGTTGCGCGAGAAGTACGGGGACACGGAGACGGCCGCGGGCGCCAAGATGGAGTACCCGGCCTGGTACGCGGGGCGCGTGCCCGAGTCCGCTGCCGAGATGCTCTCGAGCGGGGGGAGGCTCAGGAAGGACTGGGACGCGGCGGTCGAGCGCTCGGAGAAGTTCCGCAAGGAGTGGCTCTTCCGCGAGGCCAAGGAGGCCGTCGTGCGTTTCGTGACCGACCGCGAGGCGCTCCTCGGCGCGGGCGACCTCGCGACGTACGAGCAGCTTCGCGACGAGCAGATCAGCAAGATCGACAGTCTCGCGGAGTCCATCTACCGCGGTCGCGAGGCGGAGGCGGAACGGCTGCTCAAGAACAAGCGCTACGACGAGGCGATCGCCGCGTACCAGCAGGTCGTCGAGAAGTTCGGGATCGACGCCTTCGTGCGCAGGGCGCAGGGCGAGATCGCGAAGATCCAGAAGCTGAAGACGGGCGGATAGCGGCGCCTCCGCCCGGGGGCCGGCCCCCGCCGCCCCCTCGGTTCAAGTCGAGGGACGCCCCTTCCGATGAGGCTTCGGCATGGCGCAACTCACGTTCGCGGATCGGGGGACGGTCCGCTGGATCCTCCTTGAGGGCGAGCTCGACCAGTCGGACGTGCTCGATCTCAAGGCGGAGTTCGACGCCGCGATCGACGGGGTGGCCGGGGATGTCGTGCTCGATCTCGAGGGCGTGACGTTCCTCTCGACGCTCGGGATCGGCCTCATCGTGTCGGCGCAGGACCGGCTGGGCGGGGACGGCCGGACGCTGCGGCTCTCTAACGTCCCCGACTCCATCGACCGCACGTTCCGCACGATGAACATGGACGAGATGTTCGAACGGGTGTGAAAGGGGGAAACCATGGACCAACTGAAGGTGGAAGACCGCGGCAGGAGCCGCTGGATCCTGCTCGAAGGGGAGCTGGACCAGGAGGAGGTGCTTCACCTGAAGGCCGGCTTCGACGCGGCGGTGAAGCGCGCGAAAGGCGACGTCGTGGTCGATCTCTCGGGCGTGACGTTCATCGCGACGCTCGGGATCGGCCTCATCGTGTCCACGCGGGAGAAGCTCGAGGAGCGCGGACAAACGCTCAAGCTCGCGAACGTCCCCGCGTTCATCGAGAAGACCTTCCAGGTGATGAGCCTCACCGAGGTCTTCGAGCGCGTCTAGGGTCTGTCCGAAAAGTCGCCTGGATTCGCCCGGCTGCGGCTGCGCCGTACTGCGTCGCGCCTCCTCGCAGTACCTCTCCGTCCGTACAGCTTCGTCGGCGCTCCTTGTCCGGCTTGTCCTCGCTCGGTCTCGGTCCTGACGGCGACTTCTCAGACAGACCCTTAGCCAGCGGACCCCGACGCCCCCTCAGAGCTTGGGAACAGATCCCTGCCGGCTTCGTCTCCGTCTCAGCAGATCGTCTTCCCGAGCGCCGAGAGCACGAGCTGCACGGCGAGGTCCGCGGTGCGGTTGCGCTCGTCGAGGATCGGGTTTACCTCGACGACGTCCATCGAGAGGAGCTTCTTCGTCTCGGCCACGAGCTCGCACGCGAGGTGCGCCTCCCGGTAGGTGAGGCCGCCGGGCACCGGCGTGCCGACGCCGGGCGCGAGTTCGGGATCGAGCGCGTCCATGTCGAGCGAGAGGTGGAACCCCGCCGTGCCCCGCGTGACCTTCGCGAGCGCCTCCCGGAGGCACGCGCTCGTCCCGCGCTCGTCGAGCTCCTTCATCGTGTAGACCGCGACGCCCAGCTTCCGGATGCGCTCGCGCTCGCCGGGATCCACGTCGCGGAGGCCGAGGATCGCGGTGTGCCGCGGCGCGACCACCGGGGCCTTCCCGCCGATCGCGAGCAGCGTCGGGTCGCCCTTGCCGAGGAGCACCGCGAGCGGCATCCCGTGCACGTTCCCCGACGGCGACGTCTCGGGCGTGTTCAGGTCGGCGTGCGCGTCGATCCACAAGAGCCCGATCTTGCCGGCGGCCACGGCCGCGGAGCCCGCGACGCTGCCCATCGCGAGCGAGTGGTCGCCGCCGAGGACGACCGGCGTCTCGCCGGCGTTGAGGATCCCCTTGACGCGGTCGCGAAGCCGGAGGCACGTGCGGACGATCTCGCGCCCGAAACGGAGGTGCTCGTCGCCGGGCTCGCGCGTCTCCGGCGCCGCGGCGGCGACATACCCGTGATCGTGCACCTCGACGCCGAGACGGCGCAGCCGCTCCGAGATCCCCGCGAACCGGATGGCGGAAGGGCCCATGTCGGTTCCGCGCCGTCCCGCGCCGAGGTCGAGCGGCACGCCCAGGAGCCCGACCTTGGGGCCGTTCATGAGGGGGCCTCGGGGGCCGGCCCCGAAGGCGTCGAGGGGGCGGCCCCCCGGGCCGGCGCGGCTGTCCCGGGGGCTGCTGCGAGACGCCGCGCGCGAACCTCGCCCGAAAGCCGGATCACGAGCCGCGCAAACCCACCGGGCGGGAACCCCGGCGGCGTCCCGCCGCCGAGGTAGGCGTCGAGCGCGCGGAGCCGGAGCCCCGTGGGCACGCGGCCGAGGTCGAGAAGCGAGCCGGCGAGCCTCGCGAGATCCTCGGCCCGCCGCTCCCACGCGACCGTGCGGCGTCGCTGCCGGACGCCGTCGAGATCGAGGAAGACGAACTCCCCATCGGCCGCGACCACGACGTTGTCCTTCTTGAGGTCGCGGTGGCGTAGCCCGCGGTCGTGCATGCGGCGGAGCGCGCGGCCGAGGCGACATGCGGCCTCGCGCGCCTCGCGCGGCCGGAGCCGTTCGATCGCCTCCTCTATCGGCACCGCGTCCTTCGCGCGGCGCATGACGAGGAGCGAGCGGCCGGGCACGTCCCGGTCGCGCAGCGCGGCGACGACCGCCGGCGCCTTGAAGCCGCGGTGGAAGAGCGCCTCCTCGGCGAAGAGCGCGCGCTCCGCCCGGGTCCCGCAGAAGAGGTCGCGGAGCGGGCGCGTCGCCTTCTTGGGGAGGAAGACCTTCGCCACGTAGTCCTCGCCGAGGGCGAAGGTCCACGCGGTGGGACTCTTCTTGAGGACCCGGGGCCCCTCCTCGACGTGGGCCGAGAACCGGGCCGCCTCCTCGAGCAGCGCGGGGTCGAGCGGCTCGAAGAGCAGGCCCGAGAAGCCGAGCGCCTCGACCTTCCGGGCGGTCCGGTGCCGCTTCCGCGCGCGGATCCGCGAGAGCCGCGAGAAAGCCTCCGGGATCCGTGCGAGGACGCGCAGGCGGAGGTCCTCGAGCTCCTCCGGCGTGCTCTTGGCGGCGCGGCCGTACGCGCCCCAGAAGAGGAGGCGGTCGACCGCCGTCCCGTGGGTCAGGAAGAAGAGGCCGAAGCGGGCGAGCGCCGAGGCGCGCTCGTCCGGCGAGAGGTAGTCCCCCGGCCGCAGGTCCCAGGCGTCGGCGAGCAGCACGGAGCCGTCCGGCCGCACGAGCACGTTGCCGGCGTGCGGGTCCTTGGCGCGGATGCCGGCGTTCAGCATGTGCGCGAAGAGCTCACCGACGCGCCGCGCGAGGTCGTGGCGAGCCCGCCCGGAAAGCCCCCCCGCCAGGACGAGATGGTGGAGCGAGAGCGCGCCCTTCTCCTCGCGCAGCACGACGAGCTGCCTCCCGTCGGCGAGGCGCGCCACGGCCAGCGGCTCGACCACCGCGACGCCGCGCGCGCGCACCGCGAGCGCGTTGTCGGCCTCGGTCGCCGCGTAGGACCGCAGCCAGCGGCGGAGCCGCAGCGGCGTGAACTCCTTGATCACGACCGGCTGCCCTGCGATGTCGGCGCGGAACACCCGACGTCCCGGCATCTCCCGCAGGAGATCGCCGCGGCGGTCGAGCCAGCTCTCGGGGCGCCGCGGGTCTCCGCGGAAGTCCTTCGACGTAACGCGAGCGTATCCGGCGAGTTGCACGGGCGAGGGGGCACTATACACTTCCCCGGCGACATGCTCATCGTGCGGAGCGTCCTCGCCGAGGTGATGCGCAACCTCGTGGCGGGGCTCATCGTGACGACCGGCATGGCGTTCTTCTTCCTCTCGATCCGCTTCCTCGAGCGGTCGCCGGGCGTCGGGCTCGGCTTTCTCGTCGAGGTCTTCCCCCTCTTCTTCCCCTTGGCGCTCCAGTTCACCGTGCCGCTCGCCGTGCTCGCCGGGACGGTCATGACCTTCAGCCGCATGGCGGCCGACGGGGAAATCGCCGCGCTCGCCGCGAGCGGCGTGCCGCTGCGCACCGTGGCGCGGCCCGTGCTCGCGGTTGCCGCGGTCGTCGCGCTGCTCGCCTTCCTGCTCACCGACCTTGCGTCGCCGTTCGCCGCCGCGCGGCTTCGAGCCGCTCAGCGCGACCTGCCCAACCAGCTCCGGACGGCCTTCCGCTCCGGGCTCTGCGACCTCGACCTCGGGAACGGCCGCATCTCGTTCGAGAGCTTCCGCGGCCGCGACTTCGACGACGTGTGCGTCGAGTGGCGCACGGGCGAGGACGTGGAGCTGTGGCGCGCGGAGCGGGGGTCGATCGCGGTGACGCCGGACGACCGCGTCGTCATCGCGCTCAAGAGCGTCCAGCGTGTGCTGCCCTGGCGCCGGGAGGCGACCGAGCTCTTTCCCGCCGCGCGCGACGTCGTGGTGGAACGGTCGCTCGCCGACCTCGACCTCGGGGCGGGCCGCAGGTCACGGACGAGCATGACCGCCTCGGAGCTCGCCTACGTGGGGGCGCGGGGGAGGGACGGCTCGAACTCCGCGAGGGAGGAGCTGGCGCGCCGGGCCGCGTTCGCGGGCTCCGCCTTCTTCTACGCCTTTCTCGCGGTCCCGCTCGGTGTGTTCGCGGCACGCGGGGGCCGGATGGGCGCGTTCGTCTACGGGATCGCCCCGGTCGTCATCGTCTACATCCCGTTCATGGTGGCGATGAGCGCGCTCGCTCGCAGAGGGCTCCTGCCCGCCTTCCCCGCGCTCTGGGCCGGCAACGCGCTCCTCGCCGTCGCGGGCATCGCCCTCTCGCGGAGGCTCGGGCGGGCGTGACATGAGGGTCCTCGACCGCTACGTCTTCCGCACGTTCCTCAGGGTCTTCGCTGTCGCGCTCCTCGCGTTCGGCATGATCCTCGTGGCGATCGACTTCTTCGGGCGGCTCGGGTACTTCCTCGACGAGAGCCGAGTCGAGGGCACGTTCGCGGCGGAGTACTCGACGGTGCGCATCGTCGCGCTCTTCTACGCCGTCTACGTCCCCTTCCTCCTCCAGCAGGTCCTGCCGTTCGTCACCGTGTCCGCGGGACTCCTGACGGTCGCGCACATGCTCCACGGCAACGAGGTGGCGCCCGTCGTCGCCGCGGGGACCAGCGCCCGCCGCCTCCTCCTGCCCGTCTTCCTCGCGGGCCTCGCCATCTCGCTCGGACACATCGCGTTCCAGCAGTTCCTCGTGCCGGAACTCTCGCGCCAGCAGCTCGCGCTCAAGCGCTTCTTCTCCGGGGAACAGACGGGAGTCGAGAACCCGTCGCACATGCGCGACGGCAAGGGGACGGTCACGCGCGCGGGCTCGTACCGCTACGACGACGGCGCGCTGACCGGAGTGGTCGTCCAGCGCCCCTGGGGGAAGGGGGGCTTCGAGATCTGGAAGGCCGCGCTGCTCCTGCCGGACGGCGACGGATGGGTAGCCCCGGACGGGGTGGAGATCCAGCCCCCGGGCGTGGACTCGCTCCCGCGGCGGCTCGAGAAGGGCGCCCGGGTCGAGCTTGGCGTGACCCCGCACGACGTGGACGCGCTCGCCACGAAGAGGGGGACCGCGGCCCTGTCGCTCGGACAGATCCGCGCGCTTGCGGAGAAGTTCCCCGGCCGCCGGAACCTGAGCGTGGCGCTCCACAAGCAGGTCGCGCGCCCGTTCGCGAGCGTCGCGATGCTCCTCGTGGGCGTCCCGCTCCTCCTCTCGGCCGGCCGCGCGTACTTCGCCGGCGGCGCGCTCGCGTTCGCGCTCTCGATGGCGTACTACTTCCTCGACATCTTCTTCACGAGCCTCGGCGACCGCGGGGACGTCCCGCCGCTGCTCGCGGCCTACCTGCCGCTCGTCCTGCTGCTCTCCTTGGGCGTCGGGCGCCTCGCGACGGTGCCTACGTGAGCCCGAGGGCCGGAGCGGGCGCATGAGCAGGCTCTACCCGAGGAACCGCGACCTCTCGCAGCCGCTCGAGAGCGTCGAGCTCCGCGTGCAGGCCCCCGACGAGGGCCGTCTCGACCTCTTCCTCGCGCGCCGCCTCGCGTGGCGCTCGCGCTCGGGCGTGAAGGCGCTCATCGAGGAGGGGAGGGCGCTCGTCAACGGGGAGCGGCGGAAGCCCGGCTCCCGGGTGCGCGCGGGCGACGTCGTGACCGTGGACGTGCGGCGCGAGAGCCCCGCCCCCGCGCCCCCCCCTCTCCGGATCCGAGTGCTCTTCGAGGACGAGCACATGATCGCCCTCGACAAGGAGGGCGGCGTCGTCGTCCACCCGGTCGGCAGCCACCAGCAGGGCACGCTCCTCCAGGAGCTGCACCGGCGCGCGGGCGGAGGGGCGCTGCCCAAGCTGATCCACCGGATCGACCAGCACACGTCGGGCGTCCTCTTGGTCGCGAAGCGGGAGGAGGTGCGCGCGGCGATGGGGGAGATGCTCGAGCGGGGCGCCATCGCGAAGACGTACGAGGCGCTCCTGCTCGGACGCCCGGAGTGGGAGGAGCGCGAGGAGGACGCGCCCTTGGGCCCCGTGCTCGACTCGCGGATCCTCCACGGCGTGGACCGCGCCCGCGGGAAACCCTCCCGGAGCCGGTTCACGGTCGTGCGGCGGTTCCCCTTCGCGACGCTCGCGCGCGTGGACATCGGGACCGGGCGCACGCACCAGATCCGCGTGCACGCGGCACACCTGGGCCACCCGCTCCTCGGCGACCACCTCTACGGGGACGGGATCCCGCCGCCCGGCTTCGCGCGTTTCGCGCTGCACGCCCGGTCGGTCCGTTTCGTCCACCCGGTGACGCGCGCGGAGACGGCGATCGAGGCGCCGCTTCCTGCGGCGTTCGACGCGGCGATCGCGTTCCTCGCGGGTTAGAATCGGCGGTTCCATGCGAGTGCCCGCAATCCTCGGCCTCTTCGCGTGCGCGGCAGCGTTTCAGCTCGCGTTCGCGGACTCGGGCGACGCGGTGACCCGCGGCGAGAAGGTCTTCCGGGACCGGCAGGACGGGCTCTACCCCTCCTGCGCCGACTGTCACAGCCTGCTCCCCGAGGAGCAGGAGGCGAAGGCGGAGCACCGCGGGCCCGGCGCCACGCTCTACGGCGCCGCGGTGCGCGAGGGGTGGCGCAACATGAACACCTTCCGCGACGTCGGGGAGGCGTCGCAGAAGTGCGCGAAGGCATGGCAGAAGCGGAAGGGCGGCCTCGACACCGGGCAGGCGGGCGACCTCGGGGCCTTCCTCCGGACGCACGCGCCCGAAGGGCCGCTTCCGAAGCGCGAGGTGCAGCGCCAGCCCAAGCTCGGGAAGGACCTCTCGGGCGGGGACGCGGAGGCGGGGAAGCGCCTCGCCGCGACCTGGTGCGTCGCGTGCCACCACGAGGCGGAGGACGCGCTCTCCTTCGCGTTCGAGCCGGGCAAGCGCAAGCGCGACCAGGTGGCGCGGAAGATCCGCGGCTACGATTCGAAGGGCGCGTTCAAGCCGGAGGAAGGGTCGATGAGCTACTTCACGAACGACCGCCTCCCCGACGACGTCCTGAAACACATCCTCGCCTACGTCGCCAAGTGATCCCGCGGGGCCGGCTCAAGTTCCTCCGCTCGCTGCGGCTCAAGAAGGCGCGGGACCGCGAGGGCCTCTTCCTCGCCGAGGGATTGAACGCGGTCGAGGAGGCGGCGGCGCACGGCCGGGTGCGCGAGCTCTTCCTCGGCGAGGAGGCGAACAGCCTCCCGCGGACTCGCGAGCTGCTCGCCCGCGGCCTCCCGGTCCAACGCCTCGGTCCCGCCGAGGTGAAGCAGCTCGCGGACACGAAGACTCCCTCCGGGGTCTTCGCTCTCGTCGAGGATCCCTGCCGGCCGCTCGTGGGGGCGCGTCTCCCAAAGGAGGCGCTCGTGCTCGTCGCCGCCGGGGTGGCCGACCCCGGGAACCTCGGGACGCTGATCCGGACCGCGGCCGCGCTCGGCGCCGCCGCGGTCGTCGCGGCGGCGGACACCGTGGAGCCCACGAACCCGAAGGTCGTGCGCGCGACCGCCGGCGCGCTCTTCCGCATCCCCGTGCTCAAGGGCGAGGCGGCCGCGCTCAAGGCCATGGGATTCCGCGTCCTCGTCGCCGACGCGCGCGGCGAGCCCGTGTCCGGCTGGAGGGCGCGGCCGGCCCGCCTCGCGCTCGCCGTCGGCAACGAGCCGCGAGGGACCCCCGCGGACGTCGTCGCGCTCGCGGACGGCGCCCTGGGCATCCCCTTGGACGCGGGCGTGGAAAGCCTCAACGTGGCCGTCGCCGCGGGCATCCTTCTCCACGCGCTGCGAGCGCTCCCGGTGGACTCGAGATGACCGCGCCTCGCCGGGGCGTCGTCGTCCGCGACGAGGGGAGCCGGGTCGTCGTGGACCTCGGCGGCGAGGAGGCGAGCTGCGTGGTCCGCAAGGCGCTCGTCCACCGCGCCGGCAAGCGCGCGAAAGCCGTCGCCGTCGGCGACCGGGTCCTCGTCGAAGCAAGCGCCGACGGGCTCGCGGTCGTCCACGTCGAGCCGCGCGGCACGTCGATCTCGCGGCCCGATCCCGGGCGGCCCCGTCGCGAGCAGGTCCTCGTCGCCAACCTCGACGCCGTCCTTGTCGTCGCGGCCGTGCGCGAGCCCGACCCTGTCCCGGGTCTCATCGACCGGTTCCTCGTGGCCGCGGAGAGCCGCGGCCTCGCGGTCGGGCTCGCGCTCAACAAGACCGATCTCGACCCCGCGCGCGCGTACGCGGACGCCGCGTCGCTCTACGTCGGGCTCGGCTATCCGGTGTTCGCCGTGTCGGCGGCCAACCGCGAGGGGCTCGCCCCGCTCCGCGACTTCCTCGGCGGAAGGACGACCGCGTTCCTCGGCCACAGCGGCGTCGGGAAGTCCTCGCTGGCGAACGCGATGGACCCGTCGCTCCGCCTGCGCACCGCCTCCGTGCACGGCGCGACGGGGCTCGGCACCCACACGACCACCACGGTCTCGCTGCTCCGGCTGCCGTGGGGCGGCTACCTCGTGGACACCCCCGGCATCCGCGAGTTCGGCATCTGGGGCATGGCGCCGCGCGACCTCGGCCATTGGTATCGCGAGATCGCGGAGGAGGCCGCCGGCTGCCGCTTCAGAGACTGCCTCCACGAGCACGAACCCGGCTGCGCCGTGAAGGAGGCCGCGGCAGCGGGCGGGATCGCCACGAGCCGATTCGAGTCGTATCTGCGGCTGCTCGCGAGCTTGCGCGAGGCGGACGAGCCCTAGAACGAAGTATGGCGCCGGCGCAGCCGCTCGAATCCAGGCGGCTTTCTCAGACGGAGCCCTAGACGGGTGGCCCCCGCGCCCCCTCCGCACCCGGCCCGGGGCGCGCGCCCTCGGCCGACCCGCGACGCTCGAGCACCTCGTCCACCCGCGTCACCTCCGTGAGCCCGATCCCGTCCACGGCGACGGTCCCGGGGGGCACGAACGCGCGCCGGAACCCCATCGCCTTCGCCTCCTTGAGGCGCGCGTCCATCCGCGGCGCCGGCTTCACCTCGCCCCGCAGCCCGACCTCGCCCACGACCACGGCATCGGGACCGACGGCCCTGCTGTCCTCGAACCCGAGCACGGCCGCGGCGACCGCGAGGTCGATCCCCGTATCCTTCACGGTGAGCCCGCCCACGACGTTCACGTAGACGTCCCGCCCCCCGACGTCCTTCGCGTAGTGCGACTGGACGACGCCGACAAGGAGTTCCGCGCGGCGCAGGTCGATCCCGCTCGCCCGCCGGCGCGGCGCCGTGCGGTCCTTCCCGATGAGCAACGCCTGCACCTCGACGCACAGCGGCCGGCGCCCCTCGACGACCGCGGCGACGACAGCGCCCGGCCCGCCCGCTCGCTCCGCGAGGAGCAGCCGCGAGGGGTCCGTCACCTCCGCGAGGCCGTCCGCGCGCATCTCGAAGAGACCGATCTCGTCCGTCGGCCCGAACCGGTTCTTCACTGGCCGGAGCGCGCGCAGCGTCGCGTGGCGGTCCCCTTCGAAGAGAAGGACCGCGTCGACCGCATGCTCGAGGAAGCGCGGGCCGGCGAGGCCGCCCTCCTTCGTCACGTGGCCCACGAGGACGAGCGCCGTCTGCGCCGCCCGCGCGGCCGGGACGAGCACGTCGGCGGCGGCCCGGACCTGCGCCGGCCCCCCCGGCGCCCCCTCCACGCAGGGCGTCCGGAGCGTTTGCACGCTGTCGACGACGCAGAGTTCGGGCCGGTGCGCGGCGATCAGCGCGGCCAGCTCCTCGGTGTCGGTCGTCTCGGTGACGAGCAGCGCCGCCGTGTCGAGCCCGAGCCGCGACGCCCGAAGCGCGACCTGCCGCGGCGACTCCTCGCCTGCCACGTAGAGAGCGCCCGCGCCGTCCCGCGCGCACACGGCGAGGAGCAGGGTCGACTTGCCGATCCCCGGCTCGCCGCCGACGAGGACGGCCCCGCCGCGCACGAAGCCGCCCCCGAGCACCCGGTCGAGCTCGGCGAAGCCCGAGGTCCTGCGCCGGGGCCCGTCGCCCGCGAATTCCGCGAGGGGGCGAGGCGGGGGGGCCCGCGCGCGATCCGGCCCGGCCGCCTCGAGGGCGCCCCAGGTCCCGCACCGCGAGCAGCGGCCGGCCCAACGCGGCGCTCCGGCACCGCAGGAGTTGCAGGCAAACATCCCCTATACGTCGCGAGGCGGTGTCACGAAACCAGGGGTCGGGGGGCCCGGGGGCAGGGGGAAAGGCCGCTAGACAAGCGGCCGGAGCGCACCCGCCAAATAAAAAGAGCCCGTCACGAGGACGAGGCCTTGCGGGCCTGCGGCGGCCTTGGCGCGGTCGAGCGCGGCGGGGGGGTCGGCCACGGCCTCCGCGCGCCCCTGCCACGCCGCTTGACCGGCGAGCGCACGGGCGTCGCGACCTCGCCTGTGGTCGGCCGAGACGCAGAAGACCCGGCCGACGCGGGGGGCGAGCTCCGCAACGATGCCGTCGAGGTCCTTGTCCTGTGCGAGGGCGAACACGAGCTCGGGCCGGCGGCCGGGGAAGTGGTCGGTGAGCCCGAGGATCGTCGCGCGGATGCTCGAGACCGTGTGGGCCCCGTCGAGGATGACCACGGGGGCGCCCTCGCGGACCTCAAGGCACCCGGGGTGACGGACCGACGCGAGCCCGCGTGCGACCTCGGTCCATGGCAGGTCCGCGACGGCGGCCGCGGCGAGCGCGGCGTTGTGCGCCTGGTGGCGACCGAGGACGGGCAACGTGAGCTCGCCCCAGCGGATGGCGAGGCCCTCGGGGCGCACGTCCGCAGGGGGGGGCACGTGGAGGAACGGCGCCTCGCGCTCTGCCGCGACGAGGCGGATGACGCGGCCCGGCCCCGTGCTCGGATCGACGCCGCTGAAGACCGGCACGCCCGTGCGGATCGTGCCCGCCTTCTCCCCGGCGATCGCCTCGAGCGTCGAGCCGAGGATCTCCGTGTGGTCGTAGGAGATCTCCGTGATCACCGTATGGGTCGTGGGCACGGCGGTCGTCGCGTCGAGCCTGCCCCCGAGGCCGACCTCGAGGACGACCGCCTCGGTGCGCGCCTCGGCGAAGTGGAGGCACGCGGCGGCGGTCAGCGCCTCGAAGAACGTGGTCGTGTCGTCCGCGCACGCGAGGACCGCGTCGATCCGCGCCGCGAACGCCGCGTCTCCGATCGGCTCGCCGTCGATCGCGATCCGCTCGCGGACGGATTCGAGGTGGGGGGAGAGGTAGCGGCCGGTGCGCAGCCCCGCGGAACGGAAGACGGCGTCGAGGTACCGCGACGTGGACCCCTTGCCCTTCGTGCCCGCGACCTGCACGACGCGCGCGCCGAGGCGGCGCTCCGGCGAGCCGAGGCGGCGGAGGAGGGCCTCCACCCGGGAGAGGTCGAAGGCCCTTGGACCGTCGGGCCGAGCCCGCTCGTAGTTCGTGAGCCGCGAGAGCGCGGCCATCGCCTCCTCGGCCGTCCGGAGCATGCGGGGTCATCATAGGCTCGGTCGTGGCGCCCCGAAGCCCCACCCCACACAGGCACCAGGCGGAGCCGCTATAATGGTCTTCGTCTCGCGCGCCGTCCCGCCCGCCCTGAGCCCATGACCGACCCCTTGAAACCCTCGCCGTGGAGCCCTTCCCGGCCCACCAACCCGCTCGCCTTCGTCGCGGTGCGCGACCCGAGGGTGAAGATCGCCATCCTCGTGGTCCTCCTTGCCCTCGTGATCGGGGGCATGGTGACGCTCAACCGGTACGCGAGGACGCCGGAGGCGAAGGGCGTCGGCACGGACATGGCCCCGGCCGCGGAGGTGAAGCGCGAGGTCATAAGCGGTGTCCCCGCCCTCGACATGGCGATCGCGGACCGGCTCACGGACTACGGCGCCGAGGCGCGACGCCGCTGGCCCGCGGAGGCCGTCCACTACCTGCTCCTCGAGACCGCCAACACGCCTGCCGTCTACGCCTACGCGAAGGACCTGCTGCCCCTGACCCCCGGCAGCGCGGCGGAGATCGAGAAGGACTCCCGCCCGTGGCGGTTCAAGTTCGTGCGCTTCCGCGGCGAGCTCGAGTACCTGCGCGAGGAGGACTACGAGGCCGTCTACGGGCCGCCCGTGCCCCCGAACGCGCTCGTCTGGCGTGGGCGGGTTCGAGTGTCCGACCGCCCGACGGCCCTCCGCGTCGTGTTCCTCACGACGACGGGTCCGAGCTGGTTCGACGCCAACGACCCGGCCCCGATGCCCGAGATGAAGGTCATCGAGGACGGCTGGGTGCGTGGCCACGGCATCCTCGTCGAGAACTACATCGACTCGTCGGACGGCGACGACGTGCCGGCGCTGCTCGTCGTCGCGACGCATGTGGAGCGTGACTTCGCCCCGGTGAGCGCCGAGTCGCTCGCGGACCTCCCGAGCGCCGCGCGCGAGGCGCGGGCGCCGTTCGACATCATCCGGGACGACCCGGCGATCGCCTCCACGGAGACAGGCGGTCGCGCGATCCTCGCCAAGGAGTATCCGCGGCCGCTCTACCGGTTCGTGAGGTATGCCGAGGGAAGGGCGGGGGGCGCGGGGGCCGCGAAGCGGGCCGAGGACAAGCTCGAGCCGGAGAGCCTTGCGACCCGGAAGGTGTGGGAGGAGCTCGTCGGGAACCCGGCCACGTTCCGCGGCCGGTACTTCGGCGGCCTCGGGGCGCTCGCGCTCACGCCGCACCGGTATGTGCCCGAGACGATCACGCCCAACGACGCGGGCGTGGAGGAGTGCCTCAACGGGTGGATCCTCACGGACCAGCAGAAGCTCATGCAGTTCATCGCGCCGGCCTCGCTCGACTTCGACTGGCGAACGCGGCAGCGGATCCGCTGGGAGGGCTTCTTCTACAAGGTCAAGCTCTACCCCGCGCAGGACGGCCAGGACCGCCTCGCCCCGGTGTTCGTCCTCACGGTCCTCGAGGAAGTCAAGCCGGTGCGGCCGAACACGACCGTGCACGCCGTGCTCGCCGGCGGGTTCGTGCTCGGGCTGCTGCTGCTCGCCTACCTCGTCCTGAGGGAGGATCGGACGAAGCAGAGCTACCGCCGCTTCCGGCAGCGCCGCGTCGCGGTTGAGCGGCCGGCGGAGTGAGCGTGGGGGGCATCGGGGGCGGCATCCTCCGCGAGTTGCCCGTTTTCGTCGATCGGCTCGCCCCGAGCGGCGTGTTCGTCGTCGCGGACGAGCGGGTGGCGTCGCTTCACCCGCTCCCGCTCGAGGCGCCCCGACTCGCGCTCCCCGGCGGCGAGGGGCTGAAGACGGTCGCGACGTGGCAGCGCGTGATCGACACTCTTGTCGACCAGGGGCTCGACCGTGACGGCTGCATCGTCGCTTTCGGCGGCGGCGCGCTCCTCGACGTCGCAGGCTTCGCGGCGGCGAGCTACCTTCGGGGCATCCGCTGGATCGCGGTGCCGACGACGCTCCTCGCGCAGGTGGACGCGGCGCACGGGGGAAAGACGGCGCTCGACCACCCCGCCGGCAAGAACCTGATCGGCGCCTTCCACACGCCCGCCTTGGTCATCACCGACACGGACCTCTTGCGGACGCTTCCGCCCCGCGAGATCCGCTCGGGCCTCGCCGAGGTCGTGAAGCACGCGGTGATCGGCGCGCCGGGGCTGCTCGACCGGGCGGGGCGCGACGACCCCGCGTCCTTCGTCGCGGAGGCGGCCGCGGTGAAGCTCGCGATCGTCCGGCGCGACCCGCGCGAGAGGGGCGAGCGGCGCCTCCTGAACCTCGGCCACACGCTCGGGCACGCGTACGAGCGGGCGAGCGGGTACGCGCTCTCGCACGGCGAGGCCGTCGCGCTCGGCCTCCGAGCCGCGTGCCGGATCGCGGCGCGCCACTGCGGCTTCCGCGGCGGCGCAGCGGTGGAGTCGGCACTCGACCGCTGCGCCCTCCCCTCCCGGGGCGCCCTCCCCTTCGAGGCCCTCGAGGCGCTCCGCCACGACAAGAAGCGCGCGGGCCAACGGCTGCGCTGGGTGCTCCCCGTCGCCCTCGGCGACGTACGCCTCTTCGACGACGTGCCCGAGGCGCTCGTGCGGGAGTGCCTGCCGTGAAGGAGAACCTCCTCTTCGAGCTGCGCCGGACGAAGAAGCTCGGCGACGGCGCGCTCGCCCAGCTCGACGAGGCGGACTGGCACTGGCGGCCGGACGAGGATGCGAACAGCATCGCGATCATCGTCCAGCACCTCCACGGCAACATGCTCTCGCGGTGGACGGATTTCCTGACGACGGACGGCGAGAAGCCGACGCGTGACCGCGACGGCGAGTTCGAGCCGCAGCGGCTCTCGGGGGCGGATCTGCGCGCGCGTTGGGAGGAGGGCTGGCGCGTCTGCCTCGGGGCCGTGGACGCGGTCGGCGACCCCGACCTCGCGCGCACGGTGCGCATCCGCGGCGAGCCGCTGAGCGTCCTCGATGCGATCCTCCGCCAGGTCTCGCACTACGCCTACCACGTCGGCCAGATCGTCACCCTCGCCCGCTCGCGCCGCGGCGCCGCGTGGAAGTCCCTCTCGATCCCGAAGGGCCAATCCCGCCAGCACGGCACGGGCTCCTACAAGCGTGGATAACGCGGCACTCGTGCCGCACCTCGCCGCGCGCAACCTTCTGCCTCGCAAGGGGTTGCGGCTCCAGCGAGGTCTAAGTGTCAGTGTGGAAAACGGTGAGTTTGAGGATGGCGAGGGCGGCGGCGACGAGGATGACGACGCGGATCCAGCTGCCGCCGCGTTTCACGGCGAGGCGCGACGCGATCCACGCGCCGCCCGTGTTGCCGCACGCGAGCACGAGTCCCTCGGCGAGGCGGAGCTGCCCCGCGAAGCCGAACACGAGGAGGCTCGGCACCGTCGCCATGAGCACGATCAGCACCTTCGCCGCGTTCGCGCGCACGAGGTCGAGCGAGAGCCCGCCGACGAGGCAGGCGAGCGCGAGGAAACCGACGCCGACCTGGAGGAAGCCCGTGTAGAAGCCCACGAGCAGGAACGCGACCTCGGTCCACGGGGTGCGAAGAGGGGGGGCGCGGGGGGGACGGACGATCGACGTCAGCGCGACCAGCGCGATTGCGACCGAGAGCGCGACGCGCAGCGCCGGCGGCGACAGGAGGGTGGCGACGTAGGCGCCCGCCGCCCCGCCGGCGACCGCCGGGATCGAGAGCCTGAGCGCGAGCCGGAAGGGCACCGCGCGGCCCGTGTGGAAGCCCGCGACCGCGCCCACGTTCTGGAAGAGGACCGCGATCCGGTTGGTCGCGTTGGCGATGCCGGGGCTGCCCGTGATCCACTCGAGCGCGGGGATCGTGATGACGGAGCCTCCGCCCGCGAGGGTGTTGATGAACCCGGCGAGGAGGCCCGCGGCGGCGAGGACGAGAGCTTGGACGAGGTCCACGCCCTGCGGCCCCCGAGGCCCCCTCCTACTCCGCCTGCTGGGGGCGGCCGTACTTCCGGAACTGGTCCTGGTCGCGGACGAACTGCTCGAGGACCTTCCGGTCGTTGTCCGCGACCTTCAGGTAGCGGAGGCGGTACTTTGCCGCCCCCTGCGCGTCGTCGAGATCGACGGCCATGGTGATCTCGCACTCCATCTCGAAGAAGCGCTCCTGGTCGAGGAAGGGCTGGCGGAACTTGATCCAGAGCTTCCTCCCGATCTGGAGATCGTCGGGGTCGATCTTCACCTTGTCGGGGTCGGCGGGGTACTTGAACGTCGGGCCGTCCTCGTAGATCGAGAGGATCTTCCCGACGGCCATCGCCTCGGGCGCGTCGAGCAGCCGGAAGAACATCGTGGTCGAGCCCAGGAGCTTCTCGTCGACCGGGATCCCCTCGGAGGTCACCGCCTGCTTCGCGCGTGCGCCCTGGAAGTACTTCACCGCCTCGCCGTCGTCGGGGAAGATCTTGAAGATCTGGTCGATGCCGAGCGTCTTGACCGTCGTCTGAACGAACTTGGACGGGTCGGTGAGGACGAGCTCGCCGTCGAACTCCCTCACCCGCTTCGCGGTCTTCACGAAGTAGCCGAGCGCGGACGAGTTGATGAACCGGAGGTTCTTGAGGTTGAAGGCGAGCCGCGTGCCCCCCTTCTCGATGAAGGCGTCGATCTTCTCGCTCACCGTCGGGAGGTTGAACGCGTCGAACTCCCCCGCGAACGAGATGATGTGGATGTCGCCCACCTGCTTGCGTTCGATCTTCATCGCTTCCTCCCCTGGCTTCGGGAGGGGGGCGAGACTACCATTCCTGCCCTTGGGCCGCAATCGCGGCCCGGACGCCCGCCGATCGCCGGGCGGCCCACTCGGATGATTCTCGTCACCGGTTTCGAGCCTTTCGGCGGCCTCGCGCGCAACCCGACCGGCGAGATCGCCCGCGCCCTGGGCGGGGCCGTCCTGCCCGTGGACTACGCGCGGATCGGGGCGGTCCTGGACGCGCAGCTCGCACGGGGACCCAAGGCGGTGCTCCTCCTCGGCCTCGCGGTGGGGCGGCCGCGGATCAGCCTCGAGCGGGTCGCCATCAACTTCCGCGACGGCATGCGCCCCGACAACGCGGGCGCGCTGCCCGACCGGAGCGAGGTCGTCGTGGGCGGCCCCGCCGCCTACTTCTCGACGCTGCCGCTCGAGGCCCTCCACGCCGCGCTCGAGCGCGAAGGGGTCCCGGTCGAGTACTCGCTCACCGCCGGCGGCTACCTCTGCAACGCCGCCTTCTACCTCGCGCGTCACAAGCTCGGGAACAGGGTGCCGTGCGGCTTCGTGCACATGCCGCCGACACCCGACCTCGCCTGCGCGGCGGAGCCCTTGCCGTACGAGAGGCAGCTTCGCGCGGCGGAGCGGATGGTCGAGTTGATCGGCGGCGTCGCGTAGCGGGAGGGAAGGGGCCTCGGGGATCAGAGCCGCGCTTCGGACACGGGCGGCTCGTCGGCGACATCCGGCGCGGGATCTGGCCTCTCTTCGGCGCGGCGCTCGAGCGGCGCGCGCGGCGTCGTGCCGGCGATCGTGGGCCGGATGAGGCGCGTCTTCATCCAGCGGACGGCGAAGAGGTCGCGGAGCGACTTGAAGACGCGGTTCAGCACGCCGTACTTGCTCACGCCGGCCACGCGCGGGCGGTGCGACACCGGGCACTCGATGACGCTGTACCCGTGGTAGCGGAGGAGCGTCGGGAAGAAGCGGTGCAGCCCCTCGAAGAGGGGGATCGACTGGATCGCCTCCCTGCGGAAGAGCTTGAGCGGGCAGCCCGTGTCGCGGATCGTGTCCCCGGTCAGCCGGTTGCGGACGCCGTTCGCGATCTTGGTGCTCACGCGCCTCACGAGGTTGTCGCGGCGCTTCTGCCGGTACCCGACCACCGCGTCGTGGTTCCCGAGCATCTCCTCGAGCTTCGGCAGGTCGGCCGGGTCGTTCTGGAGGTCGGCATCGAGCGTCGCCACCAGGTCGCCGCGCGCGGCCCTGATCCCCGTCGCGAGGGCCGCGGTCTGGCCGCAATTCCTCGCGAAGAAGATCCCGTGGACGCGCGGGTCCTTCTGCGAGAGCTTCCGGATCAGCTCCTGGGACCCGTCGGTGCTGCCGTCGTCAACGAGGATCAGCTCCCACGGCCGGTCGTCGCCCATCACCTCGCGGACGCGGGCGCAGAGCGCCTCGAGGTTCAGGACCTCGTTGTACGCGGCGGCGACAAGCGAGATCGTCCGCACGGGGCGCCAATCTAGCACCCCGCTCCCCCGTGCTCCGCGGGCCTCAAGGTCGGATCGGCGCTTCCCCTACCCGAGCGGCGCGAGGATCAGGTTCGCCCGGCCGTTCGCGTCCCCGTCCTCCCGGTAGGGATCGTTGTCGGCGACGTTGAGCGCCTCGCTGATGTACGCGAGGAAATCGCCGTCGGGCGAGAGCGAGGGCTGGCTCGAGTCCCCGTCGCCGTTCACGGTGCCGCCCACGTCGATGCTCGCCTGCGTCAGCGCCCCGGTCCCGACGTTGACGACGAAGATGTCGGAGTAGCCCGCGGGATCCGGGAAGCCGCCGAGGTTGGTCGCCCTCGACGCGAAGGCCACGAGCGTCGCGTCGGGGGTCATCGACGGGGAGACGCAGTCCGCGTCGGCGGGCCCCGAGGCCCCCGTCGACACCAGCGCCGTGGTCCCCGCGCTCCGATCGCGCAGGAAGACCTGCCGCGTCACGCCCGCGCGTGCGGTGAACGCGACGAAGTTGCCGTCTTGCGAGAGAACCGGCTCGGCCGACCCCAGGAACCCGCCGACGCTCGCGATCTCCATCGTCATGTGCATCCGGTCGTAGACGAAGATGTCGGACGACAGGTTCGTGTCGCCGGCCACGAGGTTGGTGGCCTCGGACCGGAACGCGACGAAGCGCCCGTCGGGGGTGATCGCGAGGTCCGTGCTGTCGCCTGCGCCCGGCTCGCCGGCGCTCGTCGCGCTGATGAGCTTGAGGACGCCCGTCTGCAGGTCGAGCACGTAGACCTGCGAGGCGCCGTTCGGCGCCTGCGACGGGTTCACCGGCTCGTAGAGGTTCGTGGCAGCCGTGGCGAACGCCACGAACCGCCCGCTGCTGCTGATCACGGCCGACGTGACGTCGTGGTTCCCGGGCAGGCCGTCGGGCGTCGCGGAGACGAGGAAGTTCTCGCCGGTCGCGAGGTCCTTCACGAAGCACTGCGTCGAGTCGCGGAAGAAGAAGATCCCGCTGCCCGGCTCGAGCAGGTTCGACGCCTGCGACAGGAAGACGGCCCGGTGCGCTGTCCCCGTCACGGAGCCCTCCGAGCTGTCGTCGTCGGGAACGACGAGCAGGTCGCGCACGAACTCGCCGGCGGCGGTCGGCGTCGCCGGCACCCCAGGCGGCGGGGGCCGGAAGCTCACCGGCTCCACCTCCAGCGTGACCGCGTTGACGACAAAGACCATCCTCGGCTGGCCGCCGTCGGTGACGGCCAGGAAGTCCCCCGCGCCCCCCGCGAACCGCGGTTGCGAGAGGTCGCCGGTGCCCGCGATGCGCTGCGGCGTCCCGCCGAGCGTCAGCTGCGACTCGCGCAGCCCCGCCTCCGTGCACGCGGCGCCGAGCGCGAACGCCAGGACACACGAGAGCCTCTTCCTCATGGCTGCAATCCTCCTCGAAGTGGCTTCAAGGATAGGCCGGCGCCCGCGGCGCATCAACGCGCTCGTCACCTCATCCACGGCTCCGGCACCCGGAAAAAAGAGGGCCCGGGGGAGAGGAACGGTGAGAAAGGTGAACGCGATGGCGGCGAACCGGGCTCAGACTCTCGGCCTCGGGCCGACGCCGGGATTCCTTCACAAGCTCTCACCGCAGCGGCATGGCGGCGAGGACGTCGGCGAGGATCTGGTCCGGCGTCACGCCCTCGGCCTCGGCCTCGAAGTTCAGGCCGAGCCGGTGCCGCAGCGCGGGCTTGAAGAGCGCGGGGATCTCCTTGCGCTCGACGTGCGGACGGCCGGCCATGAGCGCGCGGGCCTTGAGCCCCAAGGCGATCGCGAGGGCCGCGCGCGGGCTCGCGCCGTGGCGCACGTAGCGGCGCACGGAGTCGGGCGCCCCCTTCCCGTCGGGGTGGGTCGCGAGGACGAGGCGCGCGATCAGCTCGCGCACGTCGGCCGCGAGGACCACGTCGCGCGAGAGGGCGATCATCGACGCGATCTCGGCCGCGGTCGTCACGGGCTCGCCCTTCCCGGGCGTCGGCCGGCTCGCGAGATCGACGATCTCCACGAGCTCCTCCTGCGACGGCGTCGGGACGAGGATCTTGAAGAGGAACCGGTCGAGCTGCGCCTCGGGGAGCGGGTAGGTCCCTTCCATCTCGAGGGGGTTCTGCGTCGCGAGCACGAAGAAGGGGGTCGGGAGGGGACGGCTCACCCCGTCCGAGGTCACCTGCCGCTCCTCCATCGCCTCGAGCATCGCGGCCTGCGTCTTGGGCGTCGCGCGGTTGATCTCGTCGGCGAGAAGCACGTGCGCGAAGATGGGCCCCTGCCGGAACCGGAACTCCCGGCCCCCGCTGGCCCCCTCGTGAAGCACCATCGTGCCCGTCACGTCCGCAGGCATCAGGTCGGGCGTGAACTGGATCCGCGAAAACGACGCCTGGATCGCCTCCGCGAGCGTCCGCACGAGGAGCGTCTTTCCGATCCCCGGCACCCCCTCGAGGAGGCCGTGGCCGCCCGCGAAGAGCCCCGTGAGGACCGTGTCGATCGTCTCGCGTCCGCCAACGATGCGCTCGCCGATCCGACGGCGGAGCGCCTCTGCGAGCTCCGCGCACCGCTCGACCTGCAGCTCGACGGTCATCCCGCGCAGCGTACCAAGGAGGCGAAGAAGGGGGGGAGCGGGGGCCTACGGCGCCGCGAGGCCCTTGTGCTCCCGGATGAACCCCGCGACCTCCATCCGGGCGCGCGAGAAGCGCTCCTTGACGTCGCCCGGGACGTAGTCCGGGCCCGGCCACTCGCGGGCCTCGACGGGCAGCACGCCCGTCGTGTTCCCGTCGAGATCCACGGCGAACGCGGCGTCCTTCTCCTCGTGCACGCGCACGACGAGCCCCTTGCCGTCGTTCGTCCAGTAGAGGTGCAGCTCCTTCGGCGGCACGCTCGCGGTCTCGTGGACGTGCGCGATGCGGAGGAACGTCGCGAAAGGCCCGCCCGTGGCGAGGATGAGTCGCGCGCCGTCCGCGGTCGACACGGTCGTGAGGTAGGCCACCCGTTCCGGCCCGCGCGCCTGCTTGACGCTCGCGCCCACCTCGGTCGCCGAGAAGAGGAACCACACGAAGATGCACGTCGCCGGGAGCGGGAGGACGATGGCCTCCTGGTCGCGCCGCGCGGCGACGAGGACCAGGTGGGCGAGCGGGGCGACGAGGAGGAGCCATCGCCCGATCAACGGGGCGAGATCCCAGGCCGCTTCCGACAGGTAGTACGCCTTCAAGCCGGGGCTCAGCTGGAGTCCCGGCAGGACGATCCCGTCGCCCGCGATCCAGGAGACGAGGATCGCGACCACGCCTGCTGCCGCGAAGAGCGCCGCGGCGGCCGCGGCGGCCCAGAGCGGCGGCCGGTTCTTGAGCGACGCCCACGCGCCGTAGGCAGCGCCGGCGGCCGCGAGGACAAGCACCACGAGGCCGGTCACGAAGGACTCCCGAAGAAGGCTCGGGCGTTGCGGGTCGTTGTGGCCGCCAGCTCCTCGACCGGGACGCCGTGGAGCCCCGCGAGGAAGGCCGCCGTCTCCGCGACGAACGCGGGCTCGTTGCGCTTGCCGCGACGCGAAGCGGGCGGGAGGAAGGGCGAATCGGTCTCGAGCATCAGCCTCGTGAGCGGCACCGCGCGCGCCGCCTCCCGCAGCTTCTCCGCGTTCTTGTACGTGACGTTGCCGCAGAAGGTCACGGAGAGCCCGAGCGCGAGGAACTCCTCCGCCTCCGCGCGCGTGCCCCCGAAGCAGTGGACGACGCCCCTCGGATAGCCCTCGTCGCGCACGATCCGCAAGACATCGCGCTCCGCCTCGCGGCAGTGGACGATGAACGGCAGCGCGGCCCGGCGCGCCAGGTCGATCTGGCGCCGGAAGGCCTCTTCCTGCCTTTCCTTGGGCGCCTTCATCCAGTGGTAGTCGAGCCCGCACTCGCCCACGGCCACGAACCCGCCGGCGCCGATCAGCCGCTCGAGCTCCGGCCAGTCGCGCTCGAACGTGTCGAGGCCGGTCGGGTGAAGCCCGCCCGCGGCGTACACGAAGTCCTTCTCGGCGGAGCGCTTCAGCGCCCCCCGGGCCCCCTCCAGTCCCACGCCGACCTCGACGATCGCGCTGACGCCTCCCGCCCTCGCCCGCTCGTACATGCGGTCGCGGTCGGCGTCGTACGCGTCGAAGTTCGTGTGCGCGTGCGTGTCGATCAGCTCCAAGCCGCCGGTATTATCCGTGATGGGTCAGGTCTTCCCCGGCGTCGATCCCGATGGCCTCCAGGAACCGGCGGTGGAAGTGCCGCCACGCGACGTCGCCCCCTCGGCTCGTGTCGGCAATGACGAAGTAGTCTGTCGTGCGACCCGGGCCAGGCCGCAGGACGACCTCCAGCGCGTCGTCCGCGCCGACGAGCCGGCCGCGGGTCGGGTCCGCGCGGACGAGGCCGCCCCTTTCCGCCATGGCGCGACAGGCGGCCCGCCACGCCACGTCGCGGTGGACGGCGACGACGCCGCCGCCCGCGAGATCGCCGTCCAGCGTGAAGAGGTCGGGCGCAGCCTCGTTCCGCTCCGTGGCACACGCGGCGAGCACGAGAAGGCCGACGGCGACGGCGCGCATCGCGGCGATGATATACCGCGGTCGGATACCCTGTAGCGCCCCGTGCGCACCCTGTTCAGGGCTTCCCGCGTCCTCCCCGACGCCGAGACGGATCTCCGCGACGGCGCGGTCGTCGTCGAGGGCGAGCGGATCGTGTGGGTGGGGGCCTCGGGGGCGTGCCCGCCTGCCGACGAGACGATCGACCTCGGCGCCGCCGTGCTCGTGCCGGGTCTCGTGAACGCGCACAGCCACCTCGACCTGACGCACCTTCGGGGCGCCGTGCCGTTCGAGGGCGAGTTCGCGAAGTGGGCGGAGCGCATCATGCACGGGCGGAAGAAGCCCGGGGCCGCGGAAGCGGCCCGGAAGGGCGTCCGCGAGGCGCTGGCGCGGGGCACGACCACGTTCGGCGACATCGTGGACCCGCGGAACTTCCACGAGATCGTCGGGGCCTTCCGCGAGACCGGCGCGCGCGGCCGTCTCTTCGTCGAGGCGATCGGGTTCCGGCCCGAGAAGGCGGACCAGGTCTTCGAGGCGGTGTGGGATCTCGTCGAGATGCAGGCGCTGCCCCGGGACGTCGTGACCGGCGTGAGCCCGCACGCGCCCTACTCGGTCTCGCGCCCGCTGCTCGAGCGCGCGGTCGCGGTGGCGGACGGACACGGCCGACCGCTCGCGGTCCACCTCGCGGAGACGCTCGAGGAGCTCGCGTTCCTGCGGCACGGGATCGGTCCCTTGCGCGAGCTCTTGAAGCGCGTCGGAGCGGACGACCCCTCGTTCACGCCCGACGGGTCGGCCGCCGCGTTCCTCAAGCGGATCGAGATGCGCGGCGCGCCGCTCCTCATCGTGCACGGCAACTACCTGCGGCCGCGCGACGTCCCGATGGGCGCCTTCGTCGTCTACTGCCCGACCGCGCACGCGTTCTTCCGGCACCCCGAGCACCCCGTGTTGGAGATGCTCGAGGAGGGGGTGCGCGTGGCCCTAGGCTCCGACAGCGCAGCGTCCGGCGAGTCGGTGGACGTCCTCTCCGAGACCCAGCACTTGGGGAGGATGAGGCCAGACCTCCAGCCGCGCGCCGTCTTCCGGATGGCGACCGAGTGGGGGGCGCGGGGGCTCGGATTCGACGGGGGGACGCTCGCCCCCGGCCGGCTCGCCGACCTCGCGGCGTTCACGCCGGCCGCTGGCCCGGAGATCCTCGGCCGGCCCGACGCGCGTTGCGTCCTCGCCGCCGTCGGGGGCCGCGTGGTCCACCGAGTTGACCCGACGGCACCCCTCGGGGAAACTGCCCGACTCCCCACGGTGGCGTAGCCAAGTGGTAAGGCAAGGGATTGCAAATCCCTCACCCCCGGTTCAAATCCGGGCGCCACCTCCAAAAGTGGCCGAAAAGCCGCCGCCGACGAGGCGGCGGCGCTTCGGTTGGGCTCCCCTCCCCCCTCCCCCCCTGGCCCCTCCCTTCTGCCCCGGGAGGGCGGGCGGGTTTGTAGAGGCGGGCCCTCTCGGGTAGATATTTCGCCCCCATGACGCGCAAGACCGGGTTCATCGTCGTGGCCGCCTTGGCGGTCTCCGTGGCGGCTCTCGGGCTCTTCCTGTGCGCGCGCTGCTGCGATCGCACGGAGGGCGAGGACGCGCCCCCGCCCCGCGTCGACACGCTGATGGTCGGCGACGGCGACGAGCGCTGAACGGGCGACGGCCCGCGGTCAGCTCGCCTGGTCGATCATGGCGCCGAGCTCGAGCACGAGCTTGATGTTCTCGCCCCGGCGGATCTCCTCGAGCCAGGCGGCATGCCAGGCGTGGACCGCACGGCGCATGCGCTGCACCAGCGCGAACCGCGAGAACGGCTTCGGGATGTAGTCGCACTTCGCGAGGAGCGCGGGCGGGACCCGCTTCTCGATCTCCTCCTCGACGCGCACGCCGTTCCCCGTCATCAGAACGCACTGGACGGAGGCGTCGAGCTCCCAGATCTTGAGGCACGTGTCGATGCCGTCCACGCCCCCCGGGAGCACGATGTCGAGGAGCGCGCAGGTCAGGCGGCCGGGCACGGCCCGGAGCCCCTTCACCGTGGTCAGCGCCTCCTCCCCGGTCGGCACCGTGTGGACCGCGACCTCGATCCCCTGCGGCGCGAGGGAACTCTCCTTCAAGTACGCCTCGCAGAGCTTCAGGATGTTCTGGTCGTCATCGACGACCACGATGTGGGCGCGCTCGACCTTCCCGCCAAGCTCCGCGCCGCGGTCCTTGAGCGCCAGGCGCTCCAGCACGCTGTTCGACATGGGTACCCATTCCTTTTCGGGTGCCCGCCATGGGGAGGTTAGGCCAAAGCCCCCCCCGGGGTAGACCTGCGCTCGCCCGAGGCGTATCTTGAGGGCGCCATGCGGTGGGAGGACCAGCGCGAGGGCCGGCACGTCTTTCTCGATGGCGAGCTGGACCACGAGGCGTGCGACCAGATCGCCGGGCCCTTCCGGGAGGCGCTCGAAGAGGCCAAGGGGACGATCGTCATCAACCTCCACAAGGTCCCGTTCGTTTCGAGCAAGGGCATCTGGCTCCTCCTCGAAGCGCGGAGCAAGCTCTCGCGCGAGGGGCGGAAGATGCTCGTGCGCGGGCTCAACCCGCACGTGAGGAAGACGTTCGAAACCGTCGGCGTCTTCAAGGCCGCGCCCGAGTGGGACGCGTAGGCAGGCCGAAGGCTTGCGCGGTCGCGCCTACGCGACGGGTGTGCCGAGCGCTTCGCGGACCGCGCGCAGGAGGTCTGAGGGCCGCATCGGCTTCACGAGCTTCACGACCGGGCCGAGCAGCTCGTCCATGTTGCGGTTCTTGTCGAGAAGCGTCGGCAGCGCGCCCGTCATCACGACGAGGCGGGTCCCCGGCCGCTGCGCGCGCAGCTCGGCGATCGTGTCGAGGCCGTTCTTGCGCGGCATGATGAGGTCCACGATCGCGACGTCGTACGCGCCCTTGGCGTGAAGCTCCAGCGCCTGCTGTCCGTCGGTCGCCTCGTCGACCGCGTGGCCGTCGTGCTCAAGGACCGTGCGCAGAAGGTCGCGTACGATCTTCTCGTCGTCCACGATCAGGATCCTTGCCATGCGATTCCCCCGGGGCCTTATCGGCGCAAGGGGGGCGCTATTTGAGCCCGTTCCGCTGCTTGAACCCGGCCCAAGTCCGCTTCAGCTCGAGGAACCCCGCGAAGTCCTTCGCAAGCAGGAAGGGGTTCGAGAGGGCCTCGAGGGCGAGCGTCGAGGAGGGCCGGCAGCCGTAGTCGTGGCCGGGCCAGACCGTCGTCTCGGGGGGGAGGTCCCGGAGGATCCGGTGGAGGCTCTCGTACTCGGCGCGGGCCTCCGCGTCGTCCGAGGTCCCCCCGACCTTCCCGACGAAGAGGAGGTCGCCCGTGATCGCCACCTTCTGCGCCGGGAGGAAGAAGAGGAGGTGGTCCTCCGTGTGCCCGGGCACGTGGAAACCGCGCACGTCGATCGAACCGACCTTCAAGGTCGCGCCGTCGGCGACGGGAAGGTCGGGCCCGAGCGAGGCGTGCGCCGCCACCCGCGCGCCGGTCCTCCGCTTCAGCTCCGCGTTGCCGTTCGTGTGGTCGCCGTGCCCGTGCGTATTGAGGATCAGGGCGATGCGGAGCCCCTGCGCCTCCGCGCGCTCGACGAAGAGGTCCGGCGAGAAGGCCGGATCGACCGCCGCGGCGACGCGCGCCGCGCGGTCGCCGACGAGGTAGCCGAGGTTTCTGTCCCCGCCCACCCGGATCTGCTCGAAGATGAAGTCCACGCTACGCCCCCCAAGCCGCGAGCGTGCGGAGGAGCCCCTCGCGCAGCCCGACGCGCGGCTCCCACCCGAGCGTCGCGCGCGCGAGCAAGAGGTCGGGACGTCGGCGCTCGGGGTCGTCCGCGGGACGTCCCGCGCGTGCGAGGCCCCCGCGCCCCCCGGTGATCTCCAGCACGAGCGACGCGAGATCGAGGATCGACACCTCGTCCGGATGGCCGAGGTTCACGGGCCCCGGGAAGTCCCTCGGGCTCTCCATGAACCGCACGAGCCCGTGGATCATGTCGTCGACGTAGCAGAAGCAGCGCGTCTGACCGCCGTCGCCGTGGACGGTCAGGGGCACGCCCGCGAGCGCCCGCGCAAGGAACGTGGAGACGACCCTGCCGTCGTCCTTGAGCATGCGCGGGCCGTACGTGTTGAAGATCCGCGCGACCTTGATCTCCACGCCGTGCTGCCGGTGGTAGTCGAAGCAGAGCGTCTCGGCGAGCCGCTTGCCCTCGTCGTAGCAGGCGCGGGGCCCGATCGGGTTGACGTTGCCGCGGTAGCCCTCGGGCTGCGGGTGGACCTGCGGGTCGCCGTACACCTCGCTCGTCGACGCGAGCAGGAGCCGCGCGCCTGTCCGCTGCGCGAGGTCGAGGGCGTGGACGGTCCCGAGGACGTTCGTGCGCACGGTCCGGACCGGGTCGCCCTGGTAGTGGCGTGGCGACGCCGGGCAGGCGAGGTGGTAGATGCGCTCGAAGTCGCCGTCGAAGGGCTCGGTCACGTCGTGGATGCGGAGGCGGAAGCGCTCGTGCCCCTCGAGGTGCGCGACGTTCCCGCGCGCCCCTGACAGGAAGTTGTCGAGGCAGAGGACGTCGTGGCCGTCCGCGATGAGGCGGTCGCAGAGGTGCGAGCCGAGGAACCCGGCGCCGCCCGTGACGAGCACGCGCACGGCTCAGGGTCCGTGCGCGACGTCGACGACCCGGTGGAGGTCCTCGAGCATCGCAGCCCAGCGCTCCCCGCCGAACCGCCCGACGAACCGCGTCTGCGCCGCCTCCCAGAGCGGCACCATCGCCGCGAGCTTGCGTTCCCCCTTCGGCGTGAGGCGGACCGTGCTCACGCGCTCGTCGCGCCCGCCGGAGATGCGGACGAGCCCGTCGCGCGCGAGCGGCTGGAGGTTGCGCGTGAGCGTCGACCGGTCGAGGTTCAAGCCGCGCGCGAGTTCGGGAAGGTTGGGGCTCCCTTGCGCGCCGATCCGCACGAGGATCACGAACTGCGTGGACCGGAGGCCTCCCGGCTGCAGCAAGGAGTCGAAGAGCTGGGTCACGGCGCGCGATGCCTTGCGGAAGTTGAAGCAGGCGCAGACGCGGGCTGCTTCGGCAAGCGTCGCGGGGTCGGGTTTCGCGTTGTTCTTGGGCACGGCGTGGAACGAACAAACGGGCGCGTCAGTCTAGCTGCGAGAAGGGGGGAGCGCGAGGGCGCGACCTCCGGATTCCAGGGCCGGAAGCAGCAACGAGGCGGGAGGTGTGCTTCCTTGGTTGCCGCTCCGTGGTTACCGCCGAGGGCGTGCTAGCGGTGGTGTCCGCCGGAGTCGAGGTGCGGCCGGAACCGGCGCTCCATGCTCCACCGGCCGAGGTAGCCGATGAGCACGATCGTCGCCACGAACCAGAAGGCCCTGTCCTTGGCCCCCTCGCCCCGATCGATCGCCATCAGGAGCGCGACGAGGTTCGCGAAGAAGCTCCCGAGGAGCCCCACGCTCACGAGCAGGAAGCCCCAGCCGCGCATCCGGAAGAAGCCGACGGCTGCGAGGATGACGAGCGCGCCCCACAGCACCCCGCCGATCTTTCCGAACGGCCCCGGCCGATCGAGCCCCTCGATCAGCTCGACGAGGCCCCAGAGCCCGAGCAGCAGGGCCAGCATCTTCAGAATGGCGTTGTGGATGGAGTCGCTCAAGGCCCGAGCATCGTAGCGGCGGCGGCGGACGCGGCAATAATCTGCGGGTGATGGAGGACCCCTCCCTTCGCGGCTACCGGCGTGCGGTCACCGTGTTCGTGCTCGTCGGGGCGCTCATCGCCGCGACCGTGGGGGGGTGGTGCGCCTGGAACGGGCGCCTCTTCCCGGCCTTCCTCGCCCTCTGCGTGATAGGCTTCCTCGTCCTGGTCGCCCATGGCTACCGGCAGGACGAGGAGGAGCGGAACCGGCGCTGAGCCGGCCGCTCTCCCCTCCCCTTAAGAACCCCCCGCCCCCGTTCCGAAAAGACCTCGGAGCTCTCGAGATGCCCTACCTGGTCACGGTTGCAGGTTCCCGGATCCCGCTCCGTCGGGGCCAGACGTACTCCATCGGGCGCGGCATGGACTGCGACGTCGTGGTCGAGGACGCGGCCGCGTCCCGTCGTCACGCCCAGCTCTCGATCGCCCGCACGAGCGACGCCGTCTTCCTCGAGGACTGCGGCAGCCGCAACGGGACGTTCGTGAACGGGGAGCCGGTCTCATCCCGCGTCGCGCTCCGCGAGGGCGCGCGGATCCAGGTCGGCGGCAGCATCTTCCTCGTGCGGCTCAAGGAGCGCGAGGAGGAGCGCGAGCTTTCCGACACGGGCACCGTCGCTTTCGACCAGGGCACCTTCGTGCAGGACCTCGACGGTGGGGAGCTCGCGCGCTACGGCCTCGTCGAGCTGCTGAAGCTCGTCTTCAACGCCCAGCGGAACGTGACCGTCCATGTCGCGCTCGCCGCCGAGCACGCGAAGATCGAGGTGCGCGCCGGCGAGGTGCTCGCGGCAGAGTGCGGCGGGCTCCAGGGGTTCAACGCGCTCGTGAAGCTCGGACGGCAGGGGAGCGGCATCTTCTGGCTCGTCGAGACGGAACAGCACTGCGACCGGAACATCGCGGAGCCCTTCGTCCGGCTGCTCTCCGAGCTCCAGCGCTGCCTCGCGCCGTCCGCTGCGCAGACCCCGCCCCCGGGCCCGTCTTCCCGGGCATAGGCAGTCTGCCTGAATCGGGCAGGAGCATCGCGTCCCCTCCGCCCACCCCCCGCCCCTTGGGGTGGTTCGCGGTTAGCATGAGGACGCTTCGCGGGACCGCCGCGACCAAAAAACCATGCCGTACCTCGTCACGGTGGAAGGCCAGCGCATCCCGTTGCGCCGGGGGCACACCTATACGCTCGGAAGGGGCCGGAAGAGCGACGTCCTCCTCGAGGACCGCGCCTGCTCGCGCGCGCACGCCCGGCTGACCGTCGATCAGGGGGGCCGCTCGCTCATGCTCGAGGACCTCCACAGCCGGAACGGAACGTTCCTCGACGGGGACATCGTCCTCGGCGCGCGGCGCGTGCCCGAGGGCGGGCGCATCCGCCTCGGCAGCACGATCTTCCTCGCGCGGCTCAAGGACGCCGACGATGAGGAGCGGTTCGCGGAGACGGGGACGATGGGACTCGACGACCCGCCGCAGCCGGACCTCGAGGCGGGCGAGCTCTCGCGCGTCGGTCTCGTCGAGGTCCTGACGCGGCTCCTCATCGACCGGCGCGACGTGACCCTTCGGGTCGCGCTCCCGGGCGACGAGGCGCGCGTCGAGATCCGGAGCGGGGAAGTGCAGGCGGCCGCGTACGGCGGGCACTCGGGGTTCAACGCGCTCGTCCGGATCGGCCGGCACCAGACGGGGATCTTCTGGCTGTCGGAGAACAACACGTTCATCGAGCGGACCGTCGGCGAGCGCCCGGACCGGCTCCTCTCCCTCCTCGCCCGCTGCCTCGAGCCCGTGGGGTCGCGGTAAGCCGCGGTTGCGCGCCGAGCCCTGGCTCGCCCACTACCCGCCGGGGCTCCCGGCGAAGGGGCGCTACCCGCGGATCCCGCTCTGGGGGTTCCTCGAGCGCGCGGCGCGCCGGCGCGGGAAGAAGGCTGCGCTCGTCGACGGCTCCATGACCCTCTCGTACGTCGCTCTCTGGGACCGGGTGTGCGCAGCCGCGGGCTGGTTCCGGGAGCGCGGCCTGACGCCCGGCGACCGCGTGCTCCTCCGCATGGCGAATACCGCGAGCGCCGTCATCGCCTACTACGGCGCGCTCCGGGCGGGATGCGTGGTCGTGCCGTCGAGCCCGCACATCGGCGACGCGGAGCTCGCGGCCCAGGTCGAGGACAGCGAGCCGCGAGCCACGCTCGGCGCGGACGAGACGCCCGGCGCCGCCGGGGTTCCCCCCGCCCCTCCCCCTTCCGACCTCGCGGTGCTCCAGTACACGAGCGGGACGACCGGCCGCCCGAAGGCCGCGATGATGTCCCACGGGAATCTCGTTGCGAATGCGCTCCAGAACGCGCGCTGGTTCGGCTGGAGCGCGAGCGTCGTGAACCTCGCCGTCCTCCCGATCTGTCACACGTGGGGGCTCTGCGTCTGCCTCCATTCGACGTTCGCGGTCGGCGGCACGCTGGTCCTCGTGAAGCGGTTCGACCCGGAGGAGACGCTGGCGCTCGCCGCGCGGCACCGCGCGACCGTGCTCTACGGGAGCGCGACGATGTTTTACCGCCTGCTCGACGTTCCCAGGGTGGAGCTCCCCGCGCTCCGCCACGTGAAGGCGGGGGCGATGCTCACGCAGGGCCGGCTGAAGGAGCGGTGGGACGAGCGCTACCCGAAGGCCCCGCTCCAGCAGGGCTACGGGCTGACGGAGGCCTCGCCCGAGTCGCACAACAACCCGGCGCACCGGTTCAAGCCGGGGACGGTCGGCGTGCCGATCCAGGACACGCGCTGCCGGGTCGTGGACGCGGACGGCCGCGACGTGAAGGAGGGGGCCATGGGGGAGGTGCTCCTTCAGGGCCCGCAGGTGACGTCCGGCTACTGGCGCCGTCCCGCGGAGTCGCCGTTCGTCGACGGCTGGCTTCGCACCGGCGACGTCGGGTTCATGGACGCCGAGGGCTACCTGACAGTCGTGGACCGGCTCAAGGACATGCTCAAGTTCCGCGGGTACACGGTGAGCCCGAACGCGGTGGAGGAGCGGCTTCTCCGGCACCCCGCGGTGCGCGAGGCGGTCGTCGTCGGCAGGCCGGACGAGCGGGAGGGCGACGTGCCGGTCGCCTTCGTCGTCCGCGCGGGCGCGGCCACGGCGGAGGAGCTGGTCGCCCATTGCCGTGCGGGCCTCGCGCCGTACGAGGTTCCTCGCGAGGTCGTCTTCCTGGACGCGATCCCCAGGAATGCGGTCGGGAAGCCGCTGCGGCGCGAGTTGCGGGGGCGCTGGGGGCCGCCCGGCGCCGCAAGTGGACAAGGGGCCTCCGGCGCGCCATCGTAGGGTAGCCGCTCCTCGACTCCGGGTGGGCCCGGCGGCCGGGAGAGCCGGTTTCTTTCGGAGCTCAAACGTCCGATCGGAGACCTAGCCATGCAGGACCCCGCCCTCGCGCGGCTCGACGAAGGGAACGCCTCCCCGCTGCAGCTCGGGATCGCGCTCAGGAAGACGTTCCGCGACGGGTACGGCTGGCGCGAGCTGCGCGCGGACCTCGTCGCGGGGGTGATCGTCGGGGTCGTCGCGCTGCCGCTCTCGATGGCGCTCGCGATCGCCTCGGGCGTTCCGCCCCAGCACGGCCTCTACACAGCGATCGTCGCGGGCGGGGTGATCGCGCTCCTCGGCGGGTCGCGGGTCCAGATCTCGGGCCCGACGGCCGCTTTCGTCGTGCTGCTCGCGCCGATCTCCGCGCGCTACGGCATCGGCGGGCTCATGCTCGCGACGATGATGGCCGGCGGCATCCTCGTGATCATGGGAGCGGCGCGACTCGGCCGCCTCGTCGAGTTCGTGCCCTACCCCGTGACGATGGGGTTCACCGCCGGCATCGGGACCGTGATCGCGACGCTCCAGGTGAAGGACCTGCTCGGCCTGCAGACGGGTCCCCTGCCCGAGCACTTCGTCGGGAAGGCCGCGGCGCTCGCGAGGGCGATGCCCACGGCGCGCTGGGAGGAGCTCCTGATCGGCCTGCTCACGATCGGGCTGCTCGTCCTCTGGCCCCGCGTCACCCGGAGGGTCCCCGCGCCGCTCGTCGCGCTCGGCACCGCGGGCATCCTGGCCGCGGCGCTGGGAAGGCTGATCCCTGGGTTCACGGTGGCGACGATCGACAGCCGGTTCACCTACATGCTCGACGGCCTGCCGCGTCACGGCATCCCCCGCCTTCCCCCGCTCTTCCGCTTCCCGTGGGACTTCCCCGGGGCGGACGGCCGGCCGATCGGGCTCGGCTTCGGGATGATGCGCGAGCTCGCGCCGAGCGCGTTCGCCATCGCGATGCTCGGCGCCATCGAGTCGCTCCTCTCCGCGGTCGTCGCGGACGGCATGATCCGGCGCCGGCACGACCCGGACGTCGAGCTGATCGCGCAGGGGGCGGGCAACCTCGTCTCCCCGTTCTTCGGCGGCATCTCCGCGACCGGCGCGATCGCGCGCACCGCCACGAACATCCGCTCCGGCGGCCGCTCGCCGTTCGCGTCGGTCTTCCACGCGATCTTCGTGCTCCTCGCGGTCGTCCTCCTCGCCCCGCTCCTCGGCCACCTCCCGATGGCGTCGCTCGCCGCGCTCCTCCTGATCGTCGCGTGGAACATGAGCGACGCGCACCAGGTCGTCCGGACCGCACGCACCGCGCCGCGCTCCGACCTCCTCGTCCTCGCCGCCTGCTTCACGCTGACGGTCGTCTTCGACATGGTCGTCTCCGTGACGGCCGGCGTGATGCTCGCGGCCCTCCTCTTCATGCGCCGGATGGCGCTCGTCTCCGACGTGACGCTCGTCTCCGATCCGCACCGGGTCTTGAAGCAGCCGCTTCCGCCGAACACGATCCTCTACGAGGTCGTGGGTCCGCTTTTCTTCGGCGCGGCGCGGCGCGCGATGGCGGCGCTCCACCGCGTGGACGCGACCGTGCGGGTCGTGATCCTCGACATCCGCTCGGTGCCCTTCATCGACGCGACCGGCATAGTCAACCTCGAGTCCGCGGTCGGGCGGCTGCTCGGCGGCGGCACGGCGGTCGTGATCGCGGGGGTCCAGCCGCGCGTCCGGGGCTCGCTCGACCGTGCGGGGCTCGGCAACGGTCGCGTGACGCTGTGCGCGTCGTTCGACGAGGGGATCGAGAGGGCGCGGGAGCTCGCGGGGGCCCCCCGGACCCCCTCCGATCAGGGCGCGAGCCGCTCGATGGTCCAGCCGCCTGCCGCGCGGACGTAGCGGAAGCGGTCGTGGAGCCGGCTCTCGCGCCCCTGCCAGAACTCGATCTCGTTCGCCGCGAGGCGGTAGCCGGCCCAGTGCTCCGGCACCGGGACCGGCCCGTCGCCGACCCGCGCCGCAAGCTCGCGCACGCGCACCTCGAGCTCGTCGCGGCTTTGGATCACCTCGCTCTGCGGCGACACGGCGGCGCTCATCTGGCTGCCGCGCGGTCGCGTGGCGAAGTAGCGCGCGGACTCGTCGAACGGCATCCGCGCGACCTTCCCGCGCACGCGCACCTGCCGCTCGAGCTGGTTCCAGTGGAAGACGAGCGCCGCCCGCGGATCGCGCTCGAGCTCCCTCCCCTTCGCGCTCGTCCGGCTGGTGTAGAAGACGAAGCCGCGGGCGTCCACGCCGCGGAGCACGACCATCCGCGCGTTCGGCGCGCCGTCCGTGCCCACGGTCGCGAGCGCGACCGCGTCGGGCAGGCGGAGCCCCGCGCCCTCCGCTTCCTTGAACCAGCGCCGGAAGAAGGCGATCGGATCCGGGTCGAGATCGACACGCCGGAGCGTCGAGTTCCGGTACTCCTTCCGAAGCCTCTCGTAGTCCATGGGTGTTGGCCGATCAGCGGCGGCCCGAAGGGCCGTCCGCTGCATCGGCCCGTCAAGCACGCTTGGGCGAATTGTAGGGGGAGGCCTTGGGTCAGCCTATGACCCAATGCCTAGGGCGAGAGGGCGGCGGTCACCCGGCAAGCGCGGCGACGCTCACCACGGTCGTCGGGGAGCCGGTCTTCGAGCCGCCCTCGGATTCGAGGGAGACCGCGAGCGCCTCCACCGTCCCGAGGTCCTTGACGAGGATCGAGGCCTCGCCGCTCCCGCCGGTGCGCGCGACGCCGAGGCTCACGGGTTTCCCGCCGCGGATGGCCCAGAGCTCGTAGTCCCTGCCCGCGGGCCGGTTGTAGTTTTCGAGGAGGAACACGGCGCGGCCGGACGCGGGGTCGTAGACCGCGCGGCCGCGCAGCGCGCCGAAGTCCGCCTGCGGCGCGAGAGACGCGGACCGCGCGCCGGCCGCTTGGAGGACGTCGAGGCGTTCCGACTCGTCGCGATGGCGCTGCCAGCCGAGGAAGACCACGACCGCGAGGCACGCCGCGGCGGCCCAGCCCGCGATCGCGAGCAGCCGGCCCCGCGGCCCCCGGGCCCCCTCCGCCTCGATCGCCGCGAAAACGCGGTCGCGGAGCGCCGCCGGCGGCTCCTCCTGCGGCGCCGAGAGCGCGAGCGCCGCCGCCCCCTCGTGGAACGCCGCGAGCGCCTGCTCGCACTCGGCGCACCCTTGGGCGAGGTGCTCGTCGAGCGCCCGACGCTCCTCCGGCGAGAGCACGCCGGCGGTGAACGCCGCGCAGAGGTCGAGGAACCGCTCGTGGTCGCTCACGGCGCCTCCCCCTTGAGCGAGTCGCGCAGGCGGAGGAGCCCGCGCCGGATCCACGCCTTCACGGTGCCGAGCGGCGCCTCGAGCCGCGACGCCACTTCGGTGTGCGCGAGCCCCTCGAAGTAGGCGAGCTCGAGCGCCTTGCGCTGCTTCGCGTCGAGCTGCTCGAGCGCACGGCGGACCCGCGCCCGCTCCTCCTCGAACGGCGCGACCGCGCTGCCGGATGCCGGCGGCGGGGCCGCGGCCTCCGCGCGCGCGCGGACCGCCGCCATGCGAGTGCGGTCCAGCGCGCGGCTGCGGACGATGGTCGCAAGCCAGCTCGCGACGCTGCCCCGCCGCGCCTCGTACCGCCCGGCCGTGCGCCAGACCTGCACCCAAGTGAGCTGGATCACGTCCTCGGCATCGGCCGGATTCCCGAGGATGCGGAGGGCGAGCGAGTAGAGCATGGGAGTGAACCGGTCGTACAGGCGCCCGAAGGCGTCCTTGTCCCCGGCCTCGACACTCGCGAGGATCGCGCTCTCGTCCATTCGGCCATCCGGGGTACGCCTCTCCTCCCCGTGCGGATGCATCCTCCCGGCGGCGGCCAGTTTTGCCGTGCATCCGGCGCCCGGCGGCCCCCGTACCGGTGCCGAAAGGAGATGCCCATGCGAACCGCTCTGCTCCTCGTGGTCGCGCTCGCGGGCGCGGGAGACCTCGCGACCGCATCGAGCCACCGCGAGGCCCCCTTCGTCACAAAGCACCCGAAGATCGACGCCACCGACTTCTACATGTTCCGCAGCTACGAGCCGGGACGCGAGGGGTTCACCACCCTCGTCGCCTGCTACCTGCCCCTCCAGGACCCCTACGGCGGGCCCAACTACTTCGCGCTGGACCCGGACGCCCTCTACGAGATCCACGTGGACAACGACGGGGACGCGATCGAGGACGTGACCTTCCAGTTCCGGTTCCAGCGCACGAGCCGCGACCTCGCTCTCGACGTCGGGCCCGCGGGCGCGACCGAGCGCGTCTCGGTGCCGCTCACCAACATCGGCCCGATCGGGGCCGGAGACACCGGCGCGCTCAACGTGCAGGAGACCTACACGCTGACCGTCGTGCGCGGCGACCGGAGGACCGGCATTTCCCAACCCGTGTCCCACGCCGGCGGGACCCTCTTCACGAAGCCCGTGGACTTCATCGGCACGAAGTCGATCCCCGACTACGCGGCGTACGCGGCCCAGTTCCTCTACGAGATCCAGATCCCCGGTTGCGCGACGCCGGGCCGCGTCTTCGTCGGCCAGCGCAAGGACCCGTTCGTGGTGAACCTCGGAGAGACGTTCGATCTCGTCCACACCAACCCGCTCGGCCCCGAGGACGGCGAGTCCGACGACCTCGCGGACAAGAACGTGACCGCCCTCTGCCTCGAGATCCCGACGAGCTGCCTCGCCGAGGGGACCGAGACCGTGATCGGCGGCTGGACGACGGCCAGCATGCGGCAGGCCCGCGTGCTGAACCCCGCGCCGGTTCCGCCCGGCGCGCCCGGGAAGGGGCCGTCCGTCGAGGGTGGCGCGTTCACCCAGCAGTCGCGCCTCGGGATGCCGCTCGTCAACGAGGTCGTGATCGGCCTCAAGGACAAGGACCGGTTCAACGCGAGCGAGCCGAAAGACGACACCCAGTTCGCGACCTACGTCACCCACCCGACGCTGCCGGAGCTGCTCGAGATCCTCTTCGGCGTGACCGCGCCCAACGCCTTCCCGCGCGCGGACCTCGTCCAGGCCTTCCTGACCGGCGTCCCCGGCCTCAACCAGCCCGCGGGCGTGGTCGCGTCGGAGATGCTCCGCCTGAACACCGCGATCGCGCCGAAGCCCAAGGGCATGCAGGCCCGGCTCGGCGTGCTCGCGGGCGACACGGCGGGGTTCCCCAACGGCCGCCGGCCCGGCGACGACGTCGTGGACATCGAGCTGCGCGTCGCCATGGGCGTCCTCCTTCCCGTGGCGGACGCGCCTAGCGGACAACTCCCCTACACGGACGGCGCGCTCTCCGACGACAGCCTCTTCGACCCCGCCTTCCCCTACCTGCGCACGCCGCTCCCCGGCGCGCGCGACTGAGAGGACGCCATGAGGAAACTGCTCTTCGCCCTCGTGCTCGCCGTCGCCGGCTGTGGCGACGGCGGCACGGCCGACCCGGGTGCCGGGTTCGCGGAGTTCGTGTCGGCCCAGGTCGTCGCGACCGCGGACGACACGGACCCGGTGCCCATCAACGACCTCGACTTCTCCGACGCGGATCTCATGGACGACGATCTCTTCGAGGGGCTCTTCGACTAGCCATGCGCCGCATCGCAATCCTCCTCCTCGCGCTGCCCGCGTTCGCGCACGAGTTCTGGCTTGAGCCCTCGGCGTTCCGGCCCGCGCCGGGCGCCGAGGTCACAGTCCGGCTGTTCGTCGGCGACGGCATGCCCGGCGAGGCCTACGCGCGCAATCCCGACCGGATCTCCGCCTTCTTCGTGGACGCGGACGGCCGCCGGTTCGACATCGAGGGGGCGCCGGGGGCCGACCCCGCGGGCCGCTTCCGCGCCCCCGAGGGCCCCTTCGTCGTCGGCTACCGCAGCAAGGAGAGCCGCATCGTGCTGGACGCGGAGAAGTTCGAGGCCTACCTCGCCGAGGAGGGGCTCGAGGAGATCTCCCGCCTGCGCGCCGAGCGGGGCGACAAGAAGCGGGAAGGGCGGGAGGTCTACTCGCGCTGCGCCAAGGCCGCGGTCGGCGGGAGGGACCACGCGGTCGGATTCCCCCTTGAGGTCCTCGCCACGGGGGATCTCGCCGCGCTGAAGCCCGGCGGCGAGGTCGTGGTACGGCTGCTCCGCGACGGGAAGCCCCTGCCCGGGGCGCTCATGCGCGCGTTCCATGCCGGCGACACGCCGCTAGACGGGCGCACCGATGCGGCGGGCTGCGCTCGGTTCCGGGTCAAGAGCGCCGGCATGTGGCTCTTCGCCGCCGTGCACATGCGTCCCGCGACCGCGGAGCAGGACGCCGACTGGGAGAGCCTCTGGGCCTCGTTGACGCTGGAGGTGCGCGAGGGCAGCGCCCCCGGGTCCTGATCGCGTCCGAAGCGTCGCCCCGGCGGCTCGGGCGCGCGATCGGTGGGGGAGCCGGGACTCGAACCCGGATGCCCTTGCGGGCAGGGGATTTTAAGTCCCCCGCGTCTGCCGGTTCCGCCACTCCCCCGAGGGAGATCGGCCCAGAGGATACCTGCGCCGAGGGGTCTTGGCCCGGCCTGCGCCACGCGGTTTGACCTAGGAGGGGGGTGGGATAGCGTTCCTGACGGAGTCTGCTGTGCACGAGGGCCGTAGGAAGCGCCACGAGGAGAACCACGTCTCCGCCTCGACCGAGGAGAGGCGGCGTCACAAGCGCTTTCTCGAGGACGTGCGGGTGCGGTACCGCGACCTTGAGGGGATCACCCCGAGCGCTTGGGGCCGCACCAAGGACCTCTCCCTCGGCGGGCTCTGCCTCGCCCCTCCTGAGCCGATCAGCCTCGGGGCGCATCTCGCTCTTGAGGTGCACATCGCCCGGGAGAACGCTCCGATCCTCGCGCTCGGGCGGGTCGTCCGGGTCGTGGAGGACCCGGATCAGGAGTACGTCGTCGGCATCGAGTTCCTCTGGATCGGCGAGGAGGACCGGGCGAACCTCGACCGCCTGGCCCGATTCTTCGAGCAGAAGTACGGCGAAACCGGCGAGTTGTAGGCTCCCCGAAGCCCCTCCAGGCAGGCCCTCGACCGCGAGCGAAGGCGCTCTTGCACCCTGTAGCAGGAGCGCTCGCTGCCCGGCCCACGACTTGCGTCGCGATCGTAAGCCCTTTGTTTAAAACGGCTTACGGACACTCTTGAGGGCGGACCCGTTGGCCCCCCGTTTGCGATTCCTAGCCTAGGCGTGCCTAATACGCACCCACGAGCAAGCGATGAAGACGTGCGAAACGGGTAATTCCGGTTGCGGGGGTCGAGGGCATTTTGTACGGTGCGCGCCTCGCTACAACCGGGGGCAATTCGGCAAGTTTTCGGAGGGCTTCATGCGACGCCTCCTCGTTTTTGGTTTCGGGATCCTTGGTCTTCTGCTCGCGGGCTGCTCCGGCGGCGCCGCCGGGAGTCCTGATGACGACATCGGAGATCTCTTCGTCATCGGCCACAGCCCCGGCAACGGCGACGAGCTGGACCCCGAGGACTCCGTCGACGGGTTCAACGCGCTGAACAACGTGACGCTGCTCCGCAGGGAGGCCGTCGCGGTGATCTTCTCGAACACCCTCGACCTGACGTCGGTCATCAACAGCGATCCGGCGGATCCGCAGGGGTCGCGCAACATCCGGCTCTTCTTCTTCGACACGAGCCAGGGGCCCTTCGATCCGACGCAGCCGACGGTTCCCGGCGTCAACCCGCCCGGCGCGAACGTGATCGTGCCGGCGACGACGACGCCGGACAGCTACAACACGACGAACGACATGCTCGTCATCCAGCCGACGGGCATCAACGCGAGCAACGAACTGCCCCGCGGGCAGTACTCGGTGATCGTGCAGACCGGCGTGCGCGGCGCGGACGGCGACGGGATGAAGGGCGCGGAGTACTTCTTCTTCTTCCGCGTCGGCCCGGACTCCCTCGGCCCCGTGGTCGTGAAGACGTCGCCGGTGTCCGGAGCGACGAACGTCAAGCCGGACGCCGAGATTCGGATCACGATGTCCGAGACGCTCCTCGCGAGCACCGTGAACGACAACACCATCAAGGTGGAGTACCAGCCGGCGGGCTCCGCGACCCCGACGCAGATCCCCGGCACCTTCTACACGGACGGCGGCAACGGCGCGGGGAACAACTTCCCGAACATCCAGCTCGACTCCGCAGGCGTGCCCGGCCGTTCGGGCGTGAGCCCGCGGAACGGCGCGGACATCGTCTTCCGGCCGAACCTGGACGCGTTCCCGGTCAACATGAGGGCCGAGGACTACCGGGATCCCAACTGCACGCTGATCAGCGATCCGCCGTCCAAGGGCAACAAGGGCTACCCGCTCGGCCAGGCGATCACGGTGCGTTTCGTGACGATCGGCACGGGCGTGTCGGACACGGCCGGCAACGCGATCCCGGCCGGCAGCCCGAACCAGAGCTTCACGTTCCAGACGGCGCGGCGTCCCGACGCGGTCTTCGCCCCGAACAACGCCGGGGCCCTCTACTACGGCGACACGGTCGGCGTCGGCGTGATCGACATCGATCCGAGCCGGACGCGCTACCAGATCGGGCCGAACCCCGCGCGCTCGCTGAACTCGGTCGTCACGACGGGCACGGGCCTCGACAAGAAGATCGTCCGCGTGCCGGTCTCGGACCTCGTCGACATGGTGTCGGACACGCGCAGCTACAGCGCGTTCTATAGCTTCTACTGCATCATCCCGGTCACCACGTTCACGATGCCGGTCCTCTACGCGGCGAGCGGCGCGGTCGGGGGCGGCCAGGTCGTCGTCATCGACTCGTTCAACATGGTGTCGATGGGCCGGTTCGGGACCCCTTCGCCCGGAGGGGTCGCGCTGACCGCCGTCGGGACCGGAGCGGCAGCTGCCCGCCTCGTGGTCTCGAACTTCAGCGCGAACACGGTGACGGTCTACAACGTCGCGGACGTGCGCTGGTTCACCGGCGCGAGCCTCTGGGCCCAGCAGGCGGGGCTCCAGCAGGCCGTATCGACCGGCGCGTCCAAGCTCATCCTCAGCGAGGCCGACTTCAAGGCGGTGTTCCCGCGCCAGAAGCAGGACGTCGCCTCGCCCCCGGGTCCCCCGATCATCGGCACGGTCAACGTGGGCATCAGCCCGACCAAGGTGAAGATCACCGGGCTGCCGAACTCCCTAGGCCAAGCGGGCTTCCCGTGCTTCAGCCCCTGGCTCGGCGTGGACACGATCGTGTGCGCGTTGAACGCCGGCGAGAACACGGCGGACTTCACGGAGCTCCAGAGGCTCACCCAGAGCCAGGCGATCGAGCCTGACCTGCCCGGCGTGACCCTCTCCTCCCAGCCGACGGACCTCGGGTGGGCGCCGTTCAGCACGAGCACCGGCTCCTACTACTTCTTCATCACGAGCATCGGCGGCACGGTCGAGCTGTTCGCGTCCGGTCTCCTCGGGAACTCGCCTTCGGTGCGGCCGGGCTCGGCGAGCAACTTCTCGCCGAACAAGATCATCAACTCGGTCACGGGCCTCGACCTGCCCTCGGCGGTCCAGTGGATCACGAGCGGGACGGGCGCCCTCCAGGCGCAGTCCAACTACACCTACTCCGCGCTCATCGCCGAGACCGGCGAGAACCGCCTCTTCGAGGTGGACGTGATCGCGGAGTTCCCGACGAACCTCTTCCAGATCACCAACCCGGAGCTCGCGTCGGGCCTCGGCCCTGTCGATATCGCGGGCGACCCGCAGACGGCCACCGGCTTCACCCAGTGCGGCCCGCGGTTCGGGACGTACTACGTCGCGAACGCCGGCGAGGGCACGCTGAGGACGGGAAGCTACATCGGCGGCGTGATCGGGGCCGACATCGCGACGCCCGGCGTTGTGATGATCGTCTCCTGGTGGAGCCGCTAGGCGAACCACTGCTTGAACTCGAAGGGGCGGCCCGGACGGGCCGCCCTTTTTTTTCACCCGCGCCGCCGTGCTCGTGGTGCCGCGCCCCTACGGGTAGATCCGGTAGAGCATCCGCGGGAAGGGGATCGCCTCGCGGACGTGCGGGAGCCCGCAGATCCACGCGACCGTGCGCTCGATGCCCATGCCGAAGCCCGCGTGGGGCACCGAGCCGTACCGGCGGAGGTCCAGGTACCACTCGAACGCCTCCTTCGGGAGCTTGTGGTCCGCGATCTGCCGCTCGAGGAACGCGAGGTCCGTCGCGCGCTCGCCGCCGCCCACGATCTCCCCGTACCCCTCGGGCGCGATCACGTCCACCCCGAGCGCGAGGCGCTCGTTCTGAGGATCGCGGCGCATGTAGAAGGCCTTCACCTCGTGCGGCCAGCGGTGGATCATCAGCGGTCTTGTGTGCCCCGCGGCCAGGGCCTCCTCGTCCGGCGCGCCGAAGTCGTTGCCGTAGACGAACCCGCTCTTCTCCTTGAGCAGCGCCGCCGCCTCGTCGTACGTGATGCGCGGGAACGGCGGCACGACCTGCTCCAGCTTCGTCACGTCCCTCTCGAGCGTCGCGAGGTCCGTCCGGTTCTCCTCGAGGACGCGCTGGACGACGGCGGCGAGGAGCGCCTCGACGAGCCGCATCACGTCGTCGAGACCCGCGAAGGCCATCTCCGGCTCGAGCATCCAGAACTCGGTCAGGTGCTTGCGCGTCTTGCTCCGCTCCGCGCGGAACGCCGGCCCGAGGCAGTAGACCTTGCCGAGCGCCATCGCGGCCGCCTCCATGTAGAGCTGGCCCGACTGGGTCAGGTAGGCCTTCTGCTCCTCGAAGTAGTCCACCTCGAAGAGCGTCGTCGTCCCCTCGCACGCGTTCGGCGTGAACATCGGCGCGTCCACGCAGACGAAACCCTCCCGGTGGAGGAAGTCGCGCAGCGCCCGGATCACGGTGTCGCGGACCCGCAGCGTGGCTGCGGGGCGCCGCGAGCGGAGCCAGAGATGGCGGTTGGAGAGCAGGAAGTCCGGGCCGTGCGACTGCTTGCCGAGCGGGTAGTCGGCCGACGGGCCGATCTCGCGCACATCCACGAGCGACAGCTCGACCCCTCCGGGCGCGCGCGCGTCCGCCCGCGCCTTCCCGGTGACGAGGAGCGAAGCCTCCTGGCCGGGCGCGCCCGCCCGCGCGAAGACCTCCTCGCCGACGTCGTCGATCCCCGCGACCACCTGCACGACCCCCGTCCCGTCCCGCACCTGGAGGAAGTGGAGCTTCTTCCCCGAGCGCCGGCCGAGGAGCCATCCCTGCACCTGGACGGTCTTCCCTTCGTGCGCCTTGAGATCGCGGATCGGGACGACGGGGGGTTCCTGCATGGCGGCCTACCGTACCAAGGTCGGGAAGAGGGGGGGGCCTCGGGGGCCTACCGCAACGCGAGGCGGACGATTTCCTCGAGCGGAAGCTCGTCGCCTTTCACCGCCGCGACGCGCTGCTCGGCCTCGGGGCGCGGGAGCCCGAGCGAGCAGAGCGCGAGGATCGCGTCGCCCCGGACTCCGGGCGGCGCCACGGGTTTCCCGGGCCCTTCCCCCTTCCTCAACCTGTCGCGCAGCTCGACAAGGATGCGCTCGGCGGTCTTTTTCCCGATGCCCTTCGCGCGCACCAGCAGGGCGATCTCGCCGGAGGCGATGTGGGAGGCGAGCACCGCCGGCTCGTAGGCCGAAAGGAGCGAGATCGCGGCCGCCGGCCCCACGCCGGTCACCTGGAGAAGCTGGCGGAAGAGATGGCGCTCGGCCTCGTCCGAGAAGCCGAAGAGGTCCAGCCGCTCCTCGCGGACGATCAGGTGGGTGAAGAGGCGGCACGGGCCCTTCGGCGGGACCCTCCGGAGCGTGGAGGCCGAGCAGACGAGCCGGTACGCGACGCCGTCCACCTCGAGGACTGCCGCGACCTCGCCGCGCGCCGCGACCTCGCCGCGCAGGTACTCGTACATCGCCTGACGAGGTTAGCAGCGCGGGGGGGCAGGGCCCGCGCTGCCCTGCCGCCCCCGCAACCCCCTGGAAACCAAGGACTTGCGCTATGCCTTGAGCGAGAGGCCGAGCCGCGCGAGCTTCGCCTTGATCTCGGAGAGGCTCGTCGACCCGAAGTTCTTCTGGTTCAGGAGTTCCGACTCGGAGACCTTCACGAGGTCGCCCACCGTCTGGACGGCCAGCGTGGCCACCGCCTTCGCCGAGCGGATCGACAGGTCGAGGTCGGAGATGGGCAGCGCGAGCGCCTCGGCCTGCTCGGGGCCATCCGCGAGGTCGACGTCGGGCAGCGTCACCTCGGGCTCCGCCGCCTCGGCCGCGGCAAGGACCTCGTCCCGGCGCATGCCGAGGCGCAGCCCCTTGGCGACGAGGATGTCCTTGATCTCCTGGAGCGACGTCTCCCCGAAGTTCTTGTAGGAGAGCAGCTCGGCCTCGGTGCGCGTGATCAGGTCGCCGAGCGACGAGATGTTCATCTTCGCGAGGCAGTTGCGCGAGCGCACGGAGAGTTCGAAGTCCGAGATCGGCGTCCGCAGCAGCTGGTTCCGCCGGTCCTCCTTCCTCTCCATGTCCTCGTCGACCACCATCGACCGCGACGACTCGGCGTCCCGGAGGAAGCTCTTCGCGCGCGGGTGGTTGGGATAGACCTGCATCACCTCGCGGTAGCACTCCGCGGCGCGCGGGAACTCGTCCCGGTCCTCGTACAGCACGCCGAGGTTCAGGAGGACGTTGACGCGCGTCGGCCGGATGCGCCGGGCGCGCTCGTAGAGCGCGATCGCGGCGTCGTCGTCGCCCGAGAGGTCGTGCTGGTAGGCGAGGCGGAAGAGCGAATCGAGGTGTTCCGGGTCGTGGGAGAGGGCCGCCTCGTACCGCTCGCGGGCCTCGGCGTAGTTCCCCTCCGACTCCGCGATCGTCCCGAGGACGTAGAGCACGTGCGGCTTGTCCGCCTCCCTCGCGAGGTCGCCGAGCGCCTTGCTCGCCTCCTCCGGCCTGCCGAGGAGCGCGAGCGACGCCGCGTAGTCGAGGCGCGCCGGCTCGAAGCGCGGCTCCCTCTCGACGCAGAGCCGGAGCGCCTCGAGCGCCTGGGTGGGCCGGTCGAGGTAGAGCTCCGCGAGCGCCCACAGGTAGAGGACGCGGGGCGCATCGCTCTTCTTGGCGTCCGGGCCCACGCGGTCGTGCCGGTCGAGCAGGAAGTTGGCCGTCGCCCGTCGCGCGGACCCCTTCGCGTCCTCCCCGTCCTCGGGCCCGTCCGCGACCCCGCGCAGCGCCCGGTGCAGCTCCGGGTCGGTGAACACGCGGCGGCGCAGGTGGAGCGCTTCGCCCACGTCGGCCATGGCACTGTCCAGGGCGCGATCGATATCGACGGAAAGCTCGGTCGAGGACATGCGGGGAACCTCCGGCCGTGGCGGGTCCCCGGTGGCTCCCGGACCCGTCCAAGGGAAGCCGATTAGGATAGATGCGCCCGCACACGCCGTCAAACCGCACGGACCGTCGCTCCACGCCGTTAGGGTGTGGCTGAACCCGCCCCGGAACCCAGGACAGGGGGCCTCGGGGGCGGGAGGCACCTCTCAAGGAAGGTCCGATGGACACGATCGTCATCGAGGGCGGCGTCCCCCTCAAGGGCAAGGTCTCCGTCTCCGGCGCCAAGAACGCGGCACTTCCGATCCTCGCCGCGACCCTCCTTGTCGAAGGGGAGGTCCGGCTTGAGGGCGTCCCCGACCTGCGCGACATCCGGACGATGATCGGCCTCCTCCAGGAGCTGGGCTCCGCGGTGGAAAAGAACGCGGACGGCACGCTCTCCTTGACGGTCGCCGACCAGTCGGCGGTGGAGGCGCCCTACAAGATCGTCAAGGAGATGCGGGCGAGCTTCTGCGTCCTCGGGCCGCTTCTCGCGCGGCGCGGCCGCGGGAAGGTCTCGATGCCCGGCGGCTGCAACCTGGGCGTCCGACCCGTGGACCTGCACCTGAAGGGGCTGAGAGCGCTGGGCGCGAGGATCACGATCAGCGGCGGCGACGTGCAGGCGGAAGGCAAGCTCACGGGCGACGAGGTCTTCCTCTCGGGCGCCTTCGGCTCGACCGTGCTCGGCACCGCGAACGTCATGATGGCGGCGACGCTCGCCGAGGGCAGGACGATCATCGAGGGGGCCGCGTGCGAGCCGGAGGTCAGCGACCTCGCGCGCTTCCTCATCGCGTGCGGCGCGAAGATCGAGGGCATCGGGAGCCACCGCATGGTGATCGACGGCGTGGACCGTCTCCGCGGCACCCCGTGGCGCATGATCCCCGACCGGATGGAGGCCGGCACGTTCATGGCCGCCGTCGCCGCCTCCGGGGGCGACGTGTTCCTCGAGGGCGCGGACCCTGCGCACATGGGGGCGGTGCTCGAGGCGCTGAAGGCATGCGGCACCGCGGTCGAGCGGCAGAAGACCGGCATCCGCGTCTGCCGCGAGGGGCGGCCGCGGCCGCTCGACCTGACCACGCTGCCCTACCCCGGCTTCCCCACCGACCTCCAGGCGCCGTTCACATCGATCCTGTCCCTCGCCGACGGCATGAGCGTCGTGACCGAGAAGATCTACCCCGAGCGGTTCATGCACGTGCCGGAGCTCGCCCGCATGGGCGCCGACATCCGCACGCAGGGGCCGAGCGCGATCGTCCACGGCGTTCCCGCCCTCGACGGCGCGCAGGTGATGGCGAGCGACATCCGCGGCGGCGCCGCCCTGCTCGTGGCCGGTCTCGCCGCCAAGGGCACCACGACGGTCCACCGCATCTACCACGTGGACCGCGGCTACGAGAGGGTCGAGGAGAAGCTCCTCGCGCTGGGGGCCCGCCTCCGCCGCGTGGATGCGGAATAGGAGATCTTGGGCCGTGTGACGGCCCAGGGTCGAGGGGGGGCCGAGGGGGCCGCAGCCTTCTCCGCGGCGTTGCCGTCCCCCGCAGCCGCGTTCCACGGTTAGTCTTAGGTGCCTTGAAGAAGGCGTTGCTCCTCCTCGTGGCCCTTGAGTGCCTCGCGCTCGTCCTCGGGCTCGGCGGCCATGCGTTCGGGGCCTTCGACGCGCTCAAGCGCCTCCCGCCCGAGGTGCCCGTCTTCCGGCCTCCGATCCACGACGCGAGGATCGGCGATCTCGTCCGGTACGAGAAGCGGGACCGCGAGACCGGCAAGGTGATCGGCTACCTCGAGTACGAGGTGAGGCTCGTGACCGTCGTGGAGGGGACGACGAGCGGCCCCGACATCACCCTCCTCATCAAGGACGACACCGGCGGCGCGACGCGGGAGCGGATGATGGGGATCCAGCCCCGCGCGCTCATGCACGGCTTCCTCCCGCCGCGGTTCGAGGACGAGGACGACTACCCGGCGGGCGAGCGGCCGGTCGTGAGCCGCATCTCCACGGCGACGTTCCCCCTCCGGGAATACCCCAAGGAGCTGAAGCGGGTCCCGCCCCCCGTGCGCGGCTTCCTCGTCGAGGCCGTGATCCCCCGCAGGAGCCTTGCCGAGGTCGCCGAGCGGTACTGGATGACCGACAAGGTGCCGGTCTTCGGCGTCGCGCGCTGGGAGCGCGGCGACGAGGTGCTCGTCTACCACCACGGCGAGCAGCCGGAGCGCCGGCAGTGAGCGTGCGTGGGCTCGCGGTCGTCGCCATGCTCCTCGGCGCGCTCTGCGTCGGGGCGGCCTTCCTCCTCGTCGACCGGCTGGGCTGGTCGCGCGACGAGCCGCCGCCCGAGTGGACGTTCCAGAACCCGACGCTCGGCGTCGCCAAGGGGCAGCGCGTCGTGCTGCGGCCGATCCTCGAGGGCGTGCCGTCGCTCCGGTACACGTTCACCGCCGCGGTCGTCGAGCCCGCCGCGGACGATCCGGTCGCGCCGGTCCCGCACTGGCGCGTCGGCGTCGAGGAGCGGGCGGAGGACGACTGGGAGTACCGTCCGCACGTGGCGTCGCTCGCGCTCTGCCAGCTGGGCGCGCTGACGGAGCAGGAGTGGCTTCAGGAGATCCGCCCGGTGCGCGAAGTACGGGGGGAGCGGGGGGACCGGATGCTCGTGAAGGCGGTCTTCGGCCACCGGAGCAACGCGGTCGTGAGCTACTACCACGACCCCCTGCGGACCGTGCCGGCCGTCGGCTGGAGCCGAAGCGAGATCGTCGCGGAGGGGCGGCCCCCGGAGGTCCACTTCGCGAGCGACGGGGGGGTCGCCCCGCTGAACTAGGGCCGTACCGCGCCCCCGAGGCCCCCCGAATTGACCCCGCCCGAAACGCCCGTAAACTGCGGCGTTTCTCGCCATGTTCGAGTCCCTGACCCAGCGCCTCTCCGGGCTCTTCTCCCGCCTCGCGGGCGGGGCGGGCCGCCTCACGGAGGAGTCCGTGAAGGAGGCGGTCCGCGAGGTGAAGCGGGCGCTCCTCGAGGCGGACGTGAGCCTCGAGGTCGCCCGCGCCTTCACGGACGCGGTCAAGGAGAAGGCCGTCGGCCGGGAGGGGCTTGAGGGGGTCACGCACGCGCAGCAGTTCGTGAAGATCGTCCACGACGAGCTGGCCGCGCTGATGGGCGGGGAGACGAAGGGGATCGAGTTCGACCCCTCGGGGACGACCGTGATCATGATGGTCGGCCTCCAGGGCTCGGGCAAGACGACCACGTGCGGCAAGCTCGCCCTCTGGCTCCGCCGCAAGCACAAGAAGACCCCGATGCTCGTCGCGGCGGACGTGCAGCGGCCCGCCGCGGTGGAGCAGCTGAAGGTGCTCGGCAGGAGCATCGACGTGCCGGTCCACTTCGAGCAGGGCGGACGGCCGCCGGCGATCTGCGCCCGCGCGGTCGCGCAGGCGCGGAAGCAGGGGTGCGATGTCGTGATCCTCGACACCGCGGGCCGGCTCCACATCGACGAGCCGCTCATGGAGGAGCTCACGGCGGTGAAGCGCGAGGCGAAGCCCTCCCTCACCTACCTTGTCGCGGACGCGATGACCGGCCAGGATGCGGTGAAGAGCAGCGCCGCGTTCCACGGGAGGCTCTCCCTCTCGGGCGTGATCCTCACCAAGCTCGACGGCGACGCGCGCGGCGGCGCCGCGCTCTCGATCCGCCACGTCACGGGCTGCCCGGTCGTCCTCGTCGGCCTCGGCGAGAAACTCGACGCGATCGACCTCTTCCACCCGGAGCGCATGGCCGGCCGCATCCTCGGCATGGGCGACATCGTGAGCCTCGTCGAGGATGCGCAGGAGAGGATCGACAAGCAGGAAGCGCAGCGCGTCGCGGAGCGCATGTTCGTCAAGGGGTTCAACCTCGACGACATGCTCGCGCAGCTCGAGCAGGTCCAGCGGATGGGGAGCCTCAAGGACCTCGTGAAGAAGCTCCCGGGACAGCTCGCCGATGCGCTCGGCGAGGAGGAGCTGGACGACCAGGCCCTCGCGCGCCAGAAGGCGATCCTCCAGTCGATGACGCCCTTCGAGCGGATGAACCCGGAGGAGATCCACGCCCAGCGCCGTCAGCGCGTCGCGCGCGGGAGCGGCACCTCGCTCAACGACGTGAACGAGCTCCTGAAGTCCTTCAAGCTCATGCGGAAGCAGATGAAGGAGCTCAAGGGCACGCTCATGGGCCGCATGGGCGCGCGCCAGATGGAGAAGCGCAAGGAGAAGATCCTGAAGGAGATGAAGAAAGGGAGGATCCCCGGGCTCCCGGGGATGTGATCCATGGCAGTACGTCTGCGTCTGAAGCGAACGGGCAGGACCAACCGCCCGTTCTACCGCATCGGCGCGTTCCACCACACCACGCGCCGCGACGGCACGCCGGTCGAGGACCTCGGCTGGTACGACCCGCTGATCCGCGAGCGCGAGAAGAGCTTCAAGCTCGACGAGGAGCGCGCGAAGTACTGGATCAGCAAGGGCGCGAAACCGTCCGAGACCGTCCGGTCCATGCTCAAGCTGCGCGGCATCCGTGGGTAAGGACAAGCGTCGCGCCGAGCTGGAGAAGTTCGCGGCCCAGCGCCGCGACCTCCCGGCGCCGCCGGGCACCCCGTCCGAGCAGGTGATCTGGCTCGTCCTCGCCCGCCACGGCTCGGCGGAGGGCGCCGAACGCGCCTTCCGCGGGCTCTGGAAGCGCTTCGTGGACGTCAACGAGTTCCGCGTCGCGAAGGCGACCGAACTCGCGGCGATCATCGGCCGTTCCGTGCGCGGCGACGCGGTTCGCGTGTCCGAGGAGGCGCGCGGGTTCCTCCGCCGCTTCCACAAGGACCACCACACGATCGACTTCACCGTCACCGAGACGATGACGATCGAGCAGCTCCGGAAGTACCTCGCGAACCTCGGGGAGTCCGCGGGCGAGCTCGGCCTCGCGCTCTTCCTCCACTACTGCCGGCGCGCCGAGGCGGCCGACGCGGAGGAGGCCCAGGCCGCGACCGCCGAGACGAAGCCGAAGAAGCGCAGCGAGAAGGACCTCGGGCTGCTCGCCGACCGGATGAGGCTCGCTGCCGCGGTCGCGTCGAAGGGCGAGGTCGTCGCCAAGGCGCGCGAGGCGCAGGCGGCGAGGGGCCTCGTCGCCGCGTGGGCGCCGGGTTCGGCCCCCGTGGCCCCCCCGATGGAGACGCCCGTCGTGCCCGAAGAGGAGGAGGCCGCACAACCCGTCCCGAACCTGCCTCATGAGCCCGACGTCGCCGAGGAGCCGGCGGTCCTCGAACGAGGCGGCAAGGGCGCCCCGCGCCCGCACACGACCCGCGAGACGAAGGCGCGTCAGGACAAGCGGTCGTCGCGCCGGTGAGGACGCTGATCCTCGCCTCCGCGTCGCCGCGGCGGCGGGCGCTCCTCGAGGCCGCGGGGATCCCCTTCCGCATCGTCGTGCCCGAGCTGATCGAGGACGCGCCGGAGCGCGGCGACCCGCACGCGGTCGCCCTCGCGAACGCCCGCCGGAAGGCGCAGGCGGTGGCCGGGGACCTCGTCCTCGGCGCGGACACGGTCGTCGCGGTCAAGGGCCGCCTCCTCGGCAAGCCGCGCGACGGGGCCGACGCGATGGGCCTCCTGCGCGCGCTCTCCGGCACGACCCACGTGGTCGTGACCGGGGTCGCGCTCAAGGCCGCGGGGCGGCTGCTCGAGAGGACCGTCGAGACGCGCGTGACGATGCGGCGGCTCCGCGAGGACGAGATCGAGGCGTACGCGCGCTCCGGCGAGGGGATGGGGAAGGCGGGCGCCTACGCGATCCAGGAGACCGCGGACCGGTTCGTCACGCGCCTCGAGGGGCCTTTCGACAACGTCGTCGGGCTCCCGGTCGATGCCGTCCGGGCCCTGCTCCGCGAGGCGGGGGTAGACTTGAACGCGTGAGAGCCATGGCCCTCCTTCTCCTCGCGGCTGCCTGCCAGGACACGAGCGGGCTGCCGCCTGCGGACGAGGAGACCATGACCTTTGAGCCCGGGGCGACGGTCGAGGAGGTGCTGAAGGCGGTCGACGGCCGGCCGGGCATGAAGGAAGGGCTCAAGACCCCCGGCCACGGGTCCCCGTACTTCGTGGTCCTCCGCGACGGGGAGAGGCACGGTCCCGCGTACCGGGACGGGGCCTTCCACGTCGTGATCGGCGCGGGCTTGGCCCTGCCCGAGGGGGCGCTCGTCGTCCGGCGCGTCTGGTCCGCGTCGGGCCAGATCGACGGGACGAACGAGCAGCCGGAGCGGCTCGGGATCTCGGTGGCCGTGGAGCCTGGCGCGCCGAGGCCCTATTCGGCCGCGATCCGCGAGGCCGCCGCGACGTTCGTCGAGGCTCTCTGCCGCCGGGTCGCGATCCACCCCGAATGCGTCCTCGCGATGGGGGAGATCGCGTACGCGAACGAGCACCCGGCGGACGAGGCCGAGCGCGACCTCGCGAAGGCCGCGCGCGAACGCGCGCCGGTCCCCGCGCCCGACGGGCACGTCGTGATCCGGAGCGGCGGCCGCGAGATCAAGGTGGAGGTGGAGCTCCGCTCCGAGATGGCGGACGCGCGGTCGAAGGACGGGATCCAGATCGGCATGATGTTCCGTACCAGGTTCGACGGCGAGAACCGCGGCATGCTGTTCGAGTACGCGCATCCCGACTACCGCCACTTCTGGATGAGGAACTGCCGGATCCCGATCGACGTCGCGTACATCAACCGCGGTCGCGTCGAGGAGGTCTTCACGATGGAGCCCGGCTTCGGCCTCCCTAACCGGAGTCTCCGCTACTACGACGGCAGCACGGTCGCCGACACGGTGCTCGAGATGCCCGCGGGCTGGTTCGAGAAGAACGGCGTGAAGCCGGGCGACGAGGTCGTCACGCACATCCCCGGGAGACCGAAGCCTTCGTAGCCCGCCGAATCGTTGCTTCGCCGCCGTTTTAGGCTCTACTCTCGGAACAGCCATGCAGGAAACACTGCTCAAGTTCACCACCAAGGATGTCACGATCGAGCTCCAGGGCTCCGAGGAGTTCGTCGACCGCCAGATCCGCTTCTTCAAGCACTACCTCGCGAACGGGGAGGCCGCGCCGGCGGCGGAGACGCCCGCTCCGGCGGGCCCGCGACCCGGCCTCGCGACCTTCTTCGAGGAGCGCGCCTCGCGGGCGGGGCGCGGCGCGATCCAGGAGGCGCTCCTCCTCTTCGGCTTCTACCTCCAGGACGTCGAAGGCCAGCCCGAGTTCTCGATCGAGCAGATCGGCGGCTGCTTCGGGGTCGTCGGGCGGCCCTTGCCCAAGAACCTTCACCACGCGGTCGGGACGCTCAAGAGGAAGCACAAGTGGTTCGAGGAGGGATCGAAGCGCGGCTGCTACCGGCTCTCCGAAAAGGGCCGGAAGCTGGTCCGTCCAGCGACCCGGCCGAGCGTCCGTTAGGGGGGGCTTGGGGGGGAGGCGAGGGCCGCAGCCTCCCGTCTCCAGCCTCTTTCACCGCTGGCCGATAAGAAGGGTGCTTGAAGAGCGGGATCACCACCATCGTCGGGCTTGGGACCGTCACGGCCCTCTTCATGGCCATCATGTCGGTCTTCTACCTCCAGCAGATCCCGACGAAGGCGGACCTCGAACGCCTCTCCGACGACATCCGGAACGAGCACGGCCTCTACCTCTCCGCGGCCACGCGGGTCGTGGTGAACCTGATCCACCCCCAGAAGGACGGCGACCGGCTCGGCCTCAAGGTCGGGTGCTCCCTCCGCGCGGACATCCGCCAGCGGCCGGAGACCGTCAACGTCTACCTGGGCCGCATCGGCGACGGCATCCTCTCCCACCCCGACTGGCGCGGGAAGGTCGCCTTCGTCACCGTAACGCACCTGGGCGAGCCCCAGGTCACGGTGACCCGCCAGGAGGGCGCCACGACCGCCGCCCTCCCTCCCCCCCGGCCCCCCGCCCGTCCCGCCAAGTAGCGAAGTTGCGGCCCCGGCCGGCCGCGGTTACGCTATGCGGTTCCCGCAGGGAGTCGCCATGAAGAAGGGTATCCACCCCAAGTACATCGCCTGCACCGTGAAATGCGCGTGCGGGAACACCTTCGAGACCCGGGCCACCACCGAGGAGCTCAAGGTGGACATCTGCAACGTCTGCCATCCCTACTACACGGGCAAGCAGAAGTTCCTCGACACGGCCGGCCGCGTCCAGCGCTTCCGTCAGCGGTACGGCGACTACCGCGGCAAGAAGACCGAGCAGCCCGCCTCGTGACCCTGCCCGAGACCGTCGCACGCTACCGCGAGCTGTCCCGGATGCTCGAGGATCCCGAGGTCGCGCGCGACCCGAACCGGGTGCGCGACATCGCGAAGGAGCGCGGGCGGCTCGAGCGGCAGGCGAAGCTCTACGAGAAGTGGCTCGATGCGCGCCGCCAGACCCGCGAGGCGGAAGCACTCCGCGCGGATCCCGAGATGCGCGAGGCCGCGGAGGAGGAGCTGAAGCGCCTCCAGCCCGATCTCGACCGGCTCACGGAGGACGTGGCGGACGAGATGGGCGGGGACGAGGCGGAGGGCGCCGCGAGCGTCATCGTCGAGGTGCGGCCCGGGATCGGCGGGGACGAGGCCGCCATCTTCGCGGGCCAGCTCTTCGACATGTACTGCCGGTATGCCGAGTGGAAGCGCCTCAAGGTCGAGGTGCTCGAGGTGCTGAAGACCGACCTCGGCGGCGTCCGCGAGGCGATCTTCGCGATCACGGGACCCGGCGTCTACCGGCTGCTCAAGTTCGAGTCGGGGGGCCACCGCGTGCAGCGGGTGCCCGCGACCGAGACGCAGGGCCGGATCCACACCTCCGCGGCGACCGTCGCGGTGCTGCCGGAGCTCGAGGAGGTGGAGGTCGAGATCCGGACCGAGGACCTGAGGATCGACACGATGAGGGCAGGGGGGCCGGGGGGGCAGAAGGTCAACAAGACCGAATCGGCCGTCCGGATCACCCACCTCCCCACCGGACTCGTGGTCAAGTGCCAGGACGAGAAGTCCCAGCACAAGAACAAGGCCCGGGCCATGCGTATCCTCAAGTCGCGGATCTACGACCACATCCGGCAGCAGCGGGACAAGGAGCGGGCCGCGGCCCGGAAAAGCCAGATCGGCTCGGGGGACCGGAGCGAGCGGATCCGGACCTACAACTTCCCGCAGGATCGGCTCACGGATCACCGTTTGGACTTCAATCTTCACGGCCTTCCGGCCATCATGGCGGGCGGCCTCGATCCCTTGGTCGGAGCCCTGCGTAAGAAGGAGAGGGCAGAGCGGCTCAAGTCGCTCGATTTGAAGGAGCTTGAGGAGTAACCCATGAGCGACGAAGAGAAGCCGTCCACCGACGATCTCGAGAACCTGCCGGACCCCGACACCGACACCGGCGGGGAGAAGTTCCCCGCGATGGAGGCGATCCCGGTTGCGGAGCCCTCGGCCCCCGAGCCCCCCCCTGCGGCCCCCGCCGAAGGCCCCCGGATCTTCCCGCAGCAGTACACGATGCTCTTCGCCAACACGTGCATCCTCGCGGGGACGCTCACCGTGTGGGAGCGGCGCGTCCTCCTCCGCGCGGGCACGGAGGACCTGTACGGCTTCCAGAGCATCGGCGGCGCGTTCGTGATGGCCGCCTCGGCCTACTGCGTTCTCGTCGGGATGGTGGGCCTCGTCCGCGGCGGCATGCGCCTCGCGTCGTCGCTGCTCTCGAGCTTCTTCGCGCTCTACTTCGGGGTCAAGTCGATTCTCACGGTCACGGCGCTCGAGGGGTTCCAGCTCTTCGGCGATCTCAAGGACAGCCTCGGCTTCCAGAAGGCGGTGAACAGCTTCCTGGGCCAGATCGGGCCGGGCGTCTACCTGAACCTCCTGGGCGGCGCCGTGATCCTCTGGATGTTCGTCAAGGCGATGTTCTTCTCGAAGAAGAAGGCGCCGGAGCCCGCGCCGCGACGCCGCCGTTGACGGTCCGCGCGATCCTCGACCGCGCGACGCTCCGGCTCAAGGGGGCGGCGATCCTCTCCGCGCGCCTCGAGGCCGAGATGCTCCTCGCGCACGTGCTTCGCGTGGCGAGGCTCGACCTCCACGCGGCGGGGGACAGGCCTCTCTCCGCCGCGGAGGGCGCGGAGTTCGAGGCGCTCCTCGATGGTCGTGCGCGCGGCGAGCCCGTCGCCTACCTCACGGGGAGGAAGGAGTTCTACTCGCTCGATCTCCGGGTGACCCCGGACACGCTGGTGCCGCGCCCGGAGACCGAGATGCTCGTGGACCGCGTCCTCGAGCTGAAGCCGCGACGGCTCCTCGATCTCGGCACGGGCAGCGGCTGCATCGCGGTCGCGTGCGCGGTGAACCTCAAGGGGTGTGACGTCACCGCGACCGACATCAGCGGAAAGGCGCTCGCGGTAGCGCAGGAGAACGCCCTTCGCCACGGCGCCCGCATCCGCTTCCTTGAGGGTGACCTCTACCGCCCGCTCCCCGCGGGCGAGCGGTTCGGTGTGATCGCGTCGAACCCGCCCTACGTGCGCGCGGGGGAGGCCGCGCGCGTCGCGACGCACGAGCCGCTGCTTGCGCTCGACGGGGGGCCGGACGGGCTCTCCCTGCTCGCGCGCGTGATCGAGGGGGCGCCGGCGCACCTTGCGCCGGGCGGGACGCTTCTCTGCGAGATCGGCGAGGATCAGGAGGCCGCGGCCCTGCGTCTCGCCGCCGGGCGCTTCGCATCCGCCGAGGTGGCGCGGGACCTCGCGGGCGAGCCGCGGCGGCTCGAGGCGCGGCGGTAGCGGCCGATCACCCCGAAGCGGGGAGCCGCACGGTGAACGTGCTCCCCGCGCCCGGGCGGCTCGAGACCTCGATGGTGCCCTTGTGGGCCTCGACGATCCAGCGGGCGATCGAGAGGCCGAGGCCCGACCCGCCGTGGGCGCGCGATCGCGCCGGGTCGACCCTGTAGAAGCGCTCGAACACGTGCGGGAGCGCCTCGGGCGGGATCCCGATCCCGGTGTCGCGCACGCTCAGCACCGCGTCGCCGTTCTCGCGCAGAAGCGTCACGTCCACGCGCCCCTCGGGGCGGTTGTACTGGAGGCCGTTCGTGACGAGGTTCGCAAGGACCTCGGACAGCAGGCGCGCGTCCCCGACCACCGAGACCGGCTCCGTCGAGCAGCGGAGCTCCACGTTGGCCGCGGCGGCGGCGGGCCGCAGCAGCTCGGCGCCCTCGCGCACGACGGAGTCGAGGGCGACCGGCGCCGACCTGGGGCGCTCGTCCGCGTCGGCGCGGGCCAGCGCGAGAAGGCTCTCGATCAGGGACGCCATCCGGTCCGCGGCCCGCCCGCACGCCTCAAGCGCCTCCCTGTACTCGGGCGCCGCGCAATTACCCTTGAGCGCCGACTCCACCTGCGCCTTGAGGACGGCCACGGGGGTCCGCAGCTCGTGAGACGCGTCGGCCGTGAACCGCGCCTGCCGCGCAAACGCCGCCTCGAGGCGATCGAGGGTCGCGTTGAACGCCCGAGCTAGGCCCCGCAACTCCCTCGGGGCACGGCTCTCGTCGAGACGCGCGGAGAGGTCGCGCTCACTCACGGCGCCGGCCGCGTCCGCGAGAGCGCCGACGGGCGCGAGCGTCCGCCGCGCGAGCCAGGAGCCTCCGGCTACGCCCAGCCCGAGCACGAGGACCCCGACGCCGACCACGAGCGCCAGGAGCGACCGAAGGCTCGCGCGCTCGGCCGCGATCGACCTGCCGACGAGCACGGAGGTGCCGCCGGGGCCTGCGATCGCCACCTCCCGCGCATCGCCGACGGTGGCGAATCCCGGCGGGGGAGGGACGCCCAAGGGACCGCCTCCGCCGCCCTGGCGCAGCGGGGCCCCGTCGGGGCCCCAGACGCGGAAGTACGAGTCCGCGGAGACCCCGCGCAGGTAGTCGTCGGAGAGCTCCAGCTCCCAGCCGTCGCGCTCGTCGTACTCGAGCGCGGCGGCGAGCGCGCGGGCGCTGTCCTCGAGGGCCGCGTCCGCGCCGCCGAGCGCGGCGGCCGTCGCCTGCTGGTAGAGGGCCGTCCCGAATACCGCGAGCACGGCCGCGAGCAGCGCGCCGTACCAGCCGACCATCGTCCGCCGGATCGAGCTACGCATCGACCACGTATCCCTCGCCCCGCCGCGTGCGCACGAGGTCGCGGCCGAGCTTCTTCCGGATGTTCGAGACGTAGACGTCCAGGACGTTCGAGAGCGTGTCCTCGCGCTCGTCGTAGAGGTGCTCGTAAAGCCGCGCGCGGCTGATCACCTCGCCGCGGTGCAGGGTCAGGTACTCGAACAGCGCGTACTCCTTGGGTGTCAACGCGACCGTCGCGCCGTCGCAAAGCACCTGCCGCGCCGCGAGATCGAGCCGCACGTCGCCGACCTCAAGGACCGGCCGCGGCTCGCCCGCGGCACGCCGGATGAGGGACCGGACGCGCGCGAGAAGCTCGTCGAGCTCGAACGGCTTCGTCAGGTAGTCGTCCGCCCCGGCGTCGAGCAGGGCGACCTTGTCCCGGACGGCGTCGCGCGCGGTCAGCACGAGCACCGGCGTGGCGCGCCGGCCTCGCAGCGCGCGCAGAAGGTCGAGCCCGCCGAGCCCCGGAAGCATGAGGTCGAGCACCAGGAGATCGTAGTCCCATCCCTTCGCGCGGAAGAGCCCTTCGGGGCCGTCTCGCGCGACGTCGCAGGCGTAGCCCTCCTCCTCAAGCGCGCGCTTCAGCGCGCTCGCGAGGTCCGCCTCGTCCTCGACGATCAAGATGCGCACGATCACCCCTCGATGGCGGGCGGCGCGCGCCGACGGGCGACGCGCGCCGATCGCGCCCGTGCTCCGCGGCCGGAGCGGAGGTCAGTCGTCGTCCTCGTCCCCGTCGTCGTCGTCCTCGCCGTCGTCGTCGTCCTCCGCATCGTCCTGGTCGTCCTCGATCTCGAGCACCTTGCCGCCCGCGGTCACCTCGATCTCGCAGGCCTTGCCGCCGGCGGTGCCCTCGAGGGAGTAGAGGGTGGTGCCGTCCTCGACCTCCTTCTCGACGCGCGTCGCGGTGAACCCGGGAACGGCCGCCTGCGCGGCCTTCATCACCGAGGCCGGGACCTTGTCGAGCGGAACCGCCTCGTCCTGCCCGGCGGTCGCCGCGACCGGCCGGTTCGAGCGATCCACTGTCGCAACGTCCCCTTCCTTGGTCTGGGCGCAGCCGATCGCGGCCAGCGCGAACGAGAGGGCAAGCAGCGTGAGCGATCTGTTCATCGCGTCCTCCTTCGGGCCGCGGGGCGGGCGATGGCCGCGCCTGTGCGGGCCCCGTCGCGCGCAACCCTAACCCAGCTACCTTAATGCAACATGAAGGCAGGCGGCAAGCGGCCGGCGCGAGAGCGCGGAGGCACTCACCTCCCGGCGACGCCCGCCAGGTCCGTCACGACCGGGAGGAGGCCCGCGACGACGTGGGCGAGGCCGTCGTAGTCGAGCCGATCCGGGGTGTCGGCGGGCTTGTGGTAGTGCGGGTACCGGAAGGGCGCCGTGTCCGTGACCATGATCGCGCGGTAGCCGCACTGCCAGAAGGCCCAGTGGTCGGACCAGCCGACGCCCGGGACGCCGTCCCAGAGCGCGATCCCCTCGGACGGGATCCGCGCGTGCTCGCGGAACACCCCGACCGCGTCGCGGACGAGCTCCCGGGAGGCGACGTCGCCCACGAATCCCGTGAAGTTCCCGCGGTCCCCGTAGATGAGATCGAGGCCGCGGATCGGGTAGCGCTGGGTCTGCGCCCCGTCCAGGAAGCACCCGAGCGTCTCGAGCGAGAGCATCGCGACCACGTCGTCGCCCCGCTCGCGGCAGCGCCGCGCGTAGCGCAGGCTCCCCATGTCGCCCTTCTGGAACCACGGGGGCTCCTCGTTGACGAAGAAGAGGAACCGGAGCGTCCGGCCGGACGCGCGGCCCGCGAAGCGTCGCGCGAGCGCGAGCGTCGCCGCGACGCCGGTCGCGTTGTCGTTGGCGCCCGGGCTCCCCGCGACGCTGTCGTAGTGCGCGCCGACGACGACGATCTCGCTGCCCCCGGAGACCTCCGCCTCGAGGTTGGAGCAGGGCGTGCGGCTCGCCTCGTACGTCTGCCGCGCGGGGGCGTAGCCCGCGGCGGCGAGCTCCGCCTCGATCCACTGCGCCGCGGCGTCGAGCGCGGCCGGTCGAAAGACGTTGCGTTCGCCGATCGCTCCCGCGAGCCGCTCGACATCGCGGCGCAGCTCGGCCACGAGCGCGGGATCGCCGGCCCCCCCGGCCCCCTCGAAACTGCGCCCGGGCATGCGCATGAGCATCCACCATGCCGCGAAGCCGAGCAGCGCGAGGAGCGCGAAGAGCACAGCCAGCCGCTTCAGCGCGCCCCGCGTGACGAACTTCACGGCGCATCGTCGAACCGGCGGACGAGCGCGTCCGGCTCGCGATCCTCCGAGAGCTGGCGCACGACCGCGAGGAAGGGGTCGTACTCCCCGTCCTTGAGCGCGAGCCTCGAGCGCCAGTGATTGGGGGGGCGTCGCGGGACCCACGTTCCCTTTCCCGCGCGCACGTAGATCTCGCCGACGATGCAGCCGAACTCGGTCCCGACGACGCGCAGGAGGTTGCGCGGGTGCGCCGGATCCTGGTCGCGCGAGAGCTTCTCCCGCATCTCCGCGTCCAGGAGCGAGTCGAGGTACGCAAGGCCGCCGCGGTCGGGCGAGAGATCGTGCCGCCGCACCTGGTAGATCCGCTCCACGCCGTCCATGGCGAGCTTGCCCAGCGTCTTCGGGAGCCGCTCCCGCTCCTCGTCGGTCATCGCCGCCTCGAACGCCTCGAGGCTCGCGTGGCCCTCCGGGACGACCGGCCGGAACCACGTCGCGAAGAGGCTCTCGGCGCTGGTCCCAGGCCGTCTCCGGAAGGGCCACACGGAGCCATTCTGGCACGCGGACCCGAAAGGGGCTCCTTCCCGAGGGGTGTGGAGGTGCACGCGGAACCGGGGGACTAGAATGGCCCGACGGAGGAAGCCCTCATGACGGACAGACTCCTGCTCGCGCTCTTGCCGCTCGCGCTCTGCGGCCCCGGCCGCGCGGAGGGGGAAGGGAGCGCGGACAAGGCGCCCGAGTTCAAGCTCAAGGACCTGGACGGCAAGGAGCGCACGCTGAAGGAGTTCGAGGGGAAGATCGTCGCGCTCGAGTGGGTCAATCACGGCTGCCCCTACGTGAAGAAGCAGTATGACTCGGGCAACATGCAGGGGCTCCAGAAGAAGTACACGGGCAAGGGCGTGATCTGGCTGTCGATCTGCTCGTCGGCCGAGGGCAAGCAGGGGTGGATGAAGCCCGAGGAGTGGAAGGAGAAGCAGAGGGCGCTCGAGAGCGCGCCGACCGCGGTGCTCCTCGACACGACCGGCGAGGTCGGCAAACTCTACGGCATGAAGAAGACGCCGACCTTCTGCATCGTCGACGCGAAGGGCGTGCGCGTCTACGAGGGCGCCATCGACGACAAGCCGACGCCGAAGAAGGAGGACGTCAAGGACGCGAAGAACTACGTCGCGCAGGTCCTCGACGCGTTGCTCGAAGGCAAGCCCTCGCCCATCCGCAGGACCGAGCCGTACGGCTGAGCCGTGAAGTACGCCCAGCCGTAGGCTGGGGTCGCTACCGGAGGTGAAAGCATGTCGATCGCGAAGGGCCTCCTGGCCGAACTCGAGCACGAGGCGAAGGTGACCAGCGCGTTGCTCTCGCGGGTGCCCGACAGGCCGGACTACAGGCCCCACCCGAAGTCCATGGCGATGGGCCTGCTCGCGGGCCACATCGTCGAGATGGCGCGGTGGGGATCGGACGTCCTCGGGCAGGACGTGTTCGTGATGGACCCGGCGAGCTACAAGCCGCTCTCGTTCCGGAGCGGCAAGGAGGCCGCGCAGGCCTACGACAAGGGCATCCGGGCGTTCAAGACCGCGCTCGCGACGAAGACCGACGCGGACATGCTCCGGAGCTGGAAGATGGTCGTCGGCGACAAGACGTTCATGGAGATGCCGCGCGCGGCCGTGATCCGCAGCATGATCCTGAACCACACGATCCATCACCGCGCCCAGCTCGGCGTCTACCTGCGCCTGAACGACGTTCCGCTGCCGCAGACCTACGGCCCGTCCGCGGACGAAGGCGCGATGTAGGCCCGGCCCCCGAGGCCCCCCCCGCGGAAGCTCCCGCGCGCCTCGCGCGTATCGGAAGGGATGAGATACCTCCCGCTCCTTCTCCTGGTCCTCCCCGCGGCCGCCGCGCCCAAGGCCGAGGAGATCGTCCGCGGCGAGATCGGCGCGAAGCTCGACGGGTACGTGAAGGGTCTCGATCTCTGCGGCTCGGTCCTCGTCGCGAAGAAGGGGGAGATCCTCCTCAACAAGGGCTACGGCGTCATGGACGAGAAGGGGACGCCGATGCGCGCGGACGCGATGTGGGACTGGGCGTCGGCGTCGAAGCAGTTCACGGCGGCGGCGATCCTGAAACTCGAGATGATGAAGAAGCTCTCCCTCGACGACTCGATCCGGAAGCACTGGAAGGACGCGCCGAAGGACAAGCAGCCGGTCACGATCCGGCACCTGCTCAACCACACCTCGGGCATCCGGCAGGACGAGGGGCAGGGCGTCGACCATCGCAACCGCGACGCCGTCGTCCGCCACTTCCTCTCGCTGCCGGTCTCGTGGGAGCCCGGCTCGAAGTGGGAGTACAGCAACCTCTCCTACTGGGTCCTCGGCGCGCTCATCGAGAAGCTCTCGGGCGACTCCTTCGAGAAGTTCTGCATCGAGAAGCTCTTCCGCCCCGCGGGCATGGAGGACGCCTGCTTCATCGGCTGGAAGGACTTGGACCTCGCCCGCGTCCCGAAGGACAAGCGGGGGAAGGGCGTCCACTTCGCGTACGGCTACGAAATGTCGTGGGGCTACCGGGCCTCCGGCGGCGCGGTCGTCCCGCTCGAGGAGATGCTCGTCTGGGACCGCGCGCTCCGGGGCGACAAGATCCTCTCGAAGCGCGCGAAAGACCGCATGTACGAGGTCGGGCAGAACGACTACGCGTGCGGCTGGTTCGTGGACAAGAGCATGGGCGGCACGATCTACCGCCACAGCGGCCGCGTCGGCGAGACGTCCACCGCCTACCTGCGCTGGATCGACGAGGACATCGTGGTGGCGCTCGCGCGAAGCGAGATCTCGAAGGAGCACCCCGACGAGACGGCCAAGGCGCTCGCGGCGATGGTGCGCAACACGAAGTAGAGGGGAGGGGGCCTCGGGGGCCGTCTTGCCCCGCGCGGCGGCGGCGGCTAGGGTAGGGACCGTGGGCCCGGCGAAGCTTCCCGCGGACGCCCGCATCGGGCGCGTGCGGCTGCGCGTCGCGGATCTCGAGCGAGAGCTGGACTTCTACCGGCGCGCGCTCGGTTTCGAGGCGGTCGCGGACGGGTCCAGCGCCGCCGCGCTCGCGCCACCCGGCGGGCGGACGCTCGTCGAGCTGGTCGAGGACCGCAGGGCGCCGTCGCGCCCGCCGCGGACGGCCGGCCTCTTCCACTACGCGCTTCTCGTCCCGACGCGCCGCGACCTCGCGCGGGCGCTCCTGCGGCTCCGCGACACGGGGGCGAGGCTCCACGGCTTCGCAGACCACGCGGTCAGCGAGGCGATCTACCTCGCCGACCCCGAGGGGAACGGGATCGAGGTCTGCGCCGACCGGCCCCGCGACCAGTGGACGCGCGAGGGCGACGAGGTCCGGATGACGACCGATCCGCTCGACCTCGGCGCCCTCCTCGCGGTCGCCGGGACGGCCGGTTCGCACGGCCTGCCCGCGGCCACCGTCGTGGGGCACGTTCACCTCGAGACTTCCGACCTCGGGGCTTCCGAAGCCTTCTACGCGCGCGATGTCGGTCTGGACGTGACCGTGCGGAGCTACCCGGGCGCGCGCTTCCTCTCGACGGGCGGGTACCATCACCACGTAGCCGTCAACGCCTGGAACGGCGCGCGCGGCCTGGGGCCCGCGGGGGCCCGCGGGCTTGTCGACTACGAGATCACGGTGCCCGGGCGCGAGGCGCGCGAGGCGCTCGCGGGCCGGCTCGGCGGCCGCGCCGACCCCTCGGGCATCGGCATCCGGATCGCGGCAGAGGAGGGAGGCGGACATGGCGACCGTGCGTCGAGCTGAAGCGGTGTGGGAGGGCGACCTCCTTTCGGGCAAGGGCCGCGTGAGCGCGAAGAGCAGCGGCATGTTCAAGGACCAGCCGGTCTCGTGGGCCGCGCGCATCGAGACGCCCGACGGCAAGACGAGCCCCGAGGAGCTGCTCGCCGCCGCGCACGCGAGCTGTTTCGCGATGGCCCTCTCGGCGGGCCTCGCGCGCGGCAAGACGCCCGCGACGAAGCTCGAGGTCAGCGCCCAGGTCACCTTCGACAAGGCTGGCGCGGGGTTCAAGGTGACCGCGAGCGCGCTCGAGGTCCGCGGCTCGGTGAAGGGCCTCGATCAGGGCGGCTTCCAGAAGGCGGCCGAGGCGGCGAAGGACGGCTGCCCGATCTCGCAGGCGATCAAGGGCAACGTCGAGCTCTCGGTCAAAGCCACGCTGGCGTGATTGGGAGGGGCCGGGGGCCCCTAGCCGAAGATCCGTCGGGACGACCGGTGTCAGCGCCCGCCAAGCGTGGCGCGGGAGACGGTGCCCGGCGGCTCGGAACGTCAGGCGAGCGTGTGGAAGACGCGCTGAACGTCGTCGTCCTGCTCGAGGGCGTCGATGAGATCGAGCACCCTCTTCGACTGCTCCTCGGGGAGATCGAGGTGGTTCGTGCAGACGTACTCGTGTCCCGCGGCGACGGGCTTCACGCCGCGCTCCTCGAGACCGCGCTGCAGGCGGCCCAGATCCTGGAACGCACAGCGGAGGATGAGGTGGGGCTCCCCCTTCTCCCCCTCACCCTCGCGCATCTCGTCGAGGCCATGGTCGATCATCGCGAGTTCGAGCTCGTCCGCGTCGAGGCCCGTCGCATCGAGGCGGAAGACACCCATCCTCCGGAACTGGAACGCGACGCTGCCCGTGGCGCCGAGGTTCCCGCCGTGCTCGTGGAAGTGACGGCGCACGTTCGCCACCGTGCGCGTCGGGTTGTCCGTCGCCGCCTCGACGAGGATCGCGACGCCGTGGGGGCCGTAGCCCTCGTAGAGGATCTCCTGGTAGTCCACGGCGCCGTGGCCGGTGGCGCGCCGGATCGCGGCCTCGATCTTCTCCTTGGGCATGTTGACCGCGCGCGCGTTCTGCACCGCGCGGCGGAGCGCGGGGTTCGACGCCGGGTCCGCGCTGCCCTTCTTCGCCGAGATCGTGATCTCCTTCGCGGCCCGGGCGAACTGCTTCGCCATCCGGTCCCACCGGGCGAACATCGTCGTCTTGCGGCGTTCGAAGATGCGTCCCATGAAGCTCGTTCCGGCCCGGCGATTCTAGCGCGACCGGGCCCGGCGGGCGCGGTGGACGGTGAAGGCGGGGGGCATGGTGGCGCGGCCGCCCCTTTAGCCGAAGATCTCGCGCACGAGCAGCTCGAAGCCAGGCAGGACTTCGCCGCCGGGGAGCACTTCCGACTCTCGCAGCAGACGCGCTCTCCGCGTCGGTTCGTGGACGGCGACCGTTCGCGCGCGCGGGTCCACGACCCACACCGCCCGCGCTCCCGCCTCGAGCCACTCCGCGACCCTCTCGCGGACGTAGCCGGGCCGGTCGTCGGGCGAGAGCACTTCGACGGCAAGGTCGGGGGCGCCCTCCAAGTAGCCGCGCACGATCGTGCGCCCGGCGCGCAGGAACGCGACGTCGGGCGCCCGCACGGTGTCCGGGTCGCGAGCGAGGATGAAACCGGCCTCGCCGAGGACGGTGCCGAGTCGGCGAGGCTTCACGAACAGCGTCAATCGGACCGCGATCTCATTCCCGATTGCGCCGTGCTCCCCTCCGGGCGGGACCATCATGACCAGTTCCCCCCGGACGAGTTCGCACCGGCCGATGTCCCCGGCCCGCAGCAGCTGGTCCGCGGTCGTGATCGAGGGCGCCATGCGCAAGGACGATTGTACTTCATGTACATACGTCGGAACCCGGTGTCACGCGCCATCGCGCCCGGCGTGGCGCGCAAAGTGGCGCGCAACCCGTGGCGCCGCCGCTCAGGAGACCGCGGCGACCGCCTGCCGGAAGAAGCGCAATCCGTCGGGCTCCTCGGCGAGGCCCGTGCGCGTCCACGTCGGGTGGTGCCAGGGCTCCAGGTGGCGCTCGGGGTGCGGCATGAGGCCGAGGATCCTGCCGGTCGGGTCGCAGATGCCCGCGATGTCACGCAGCGAACCGTTCGGGTTCTTCGCGTAGCGCAGGACGACCTGGCCCTTCTCCTCCAGCCGGTCGAGCGTCTTCTCGTCGGCCACGAGCTTGCCCTCCGCGTGCGCGATCGGGAAGAGGAACCGCTCGCCGCGCGCGAGGAACGAACGCTCCGTCGCGACGTGCAGAAGGACCCACTCGTCCTGGTAGCGATGGGTGTCGTTGTGCGCGAGCGTGACCGTCTGCCCCTCGCCGCCGGGCAGGAGCCCCGTCTTCACGAGCGCCTGGAACCCGTTGCAGATGCCGAGGACGAGACCGCCGCGCGAGGCGAGCCGTTCGATCTCCGGCACGGCGCGCTGCCTGAGCTCGGTCGCGAGCACCCGTCCGGCCGCGATGTCGTCGCCGTAGGAGAAGCCGCCCGGGAACACGAGGATCCGGTACTCCCGCAGGAGCGCGGGCTCGGCGAGCACCTCGTTCACGTGGCGCGTCTCGACCGCGGCGCCGACGGCCTTGAACGCGTGCGCCGTCTCCAGGTCGCAGTTCGTCCCGGCGGCGCGCAGCACGAGCACCCGGCTCACAGGAGCCTCTCCCACACGAAGAACGCCTCGCGCGCCTCCGCGAGAGCCACCTCGAACCCGCCGAAGTCGAGCACCGGCGCCCTCGTCACCTCGCCGACGACCCGCCCGATGCCGAGGTCGCCGTCGGCCTCGAGAAGGAACCGGGAGGCCGCCTCCTCGAAGAGGTCGCCGTCGTAGCCGATCCGGGCCCCCAGCCCCCCTCCGATCGCCATCTCGGCCGCGCAGACCGCGAGGCCGCCGTCCGAGAGGTCGTGGCACGCGCGCACGCGGCCGGAGCGGATCGCCGAGGCCACGTCGCGCATCACCTTCGGGTCCGGCGCGCCGTGGCCGACGAGCACGAGTTTCGACCCCGCGCGCTTCAGGTCGGACGTGACGCACTTCGTCACGTCGTCCACGATGCCCAGCGCGGACACGAGCAGCGTGTGCGGGATGCGGATCGTGCCCTTCTCGCCCCGGAACTCGTTGTTGAGCGAGTCCTTGCCGCTGATGAACGGCGCGCCGAAGAGCAGCGCGGCGTCGCGGCAGCCGCGCGCCGCGCGCACCATCGCGCCGAGCGTCTCGGGCACGCTGCAGTCGCCCCACGAGAAGTTGTCGAGGAGCGCGATCCGCGTCGGGTCCGCGCCGACCGCGACCACGTTCCGGATCGCCTCGTCCACGACCCGCACCGCCATGTCGTGCGGGTCGGGGATCCACGGGTTGATCCCGCAGCCGATCGCGACGCCCTTCTTCTTCCCGAGCACCGGGACGACGACCGCCGCGTCCGAAGGCCCGCGCCCCTCGGGGCCGACGAGCGGCTTGATCGCCGATCCCGCCTGCACCTCGTGGTCGTACTGGCGGATGATCCACTCCTTCGAGCAGATGTTCGGATCCTTGAGCAGGCCGAGCAGCCGCTCCCGGGGAGGAGCGGGGGGCCGCGGGGGGAGGGGAGGGGGCAACGTCCACGTCGCGCGGCGCGGGACCTTCGGGAGCCCGTCGTGGAGGAACTCCATCGAGAGATCGACGATCACGTCGTTCCCGTGCTTCACGAGGAGCCGCTTCGTGTCCGTGAAGACGCCGATGACCGTCGCCTCGACGTCCTCCGCCGCGCAGAGCTTCAGCAGCTCGCTCTCGTGCTCGGGCGGGACGGAGACGACCATCCGCTCCTGCGCCTCCGAGATCCAGACCTCGACCGGGTTCAGGCCCATGTACTTGAGCGGCGCCTTCTCGAGCCAGACTTCCGCGCCGATCTCCGCGCCCATCTCGCCCACGGCCGACGAGAGGCCGCCGGCGCCGCAGTCGGTGACCGCGGTGAAGAGGCCCTTGTCGCGCGCGCGGAGGAGCGCGTCGAGGACCTTCTTCTCCTCGATCGCGTTGCCGATCTGGACGGCGCCGCCGCTCACGGTGTCGGACTCGTCGTGGAGCGTCTCGGAGGAGAACGTGGCGCCGTGGATCCCGTCGCGGCCCGTCCGGCCGCCCATCACCACGATGCGGTCGCCCGGCCTCGCGGCCTTCTCGTGCATCCCGCGCGGCAGGATCCCGACGGTGCCGCAATAGACGAGCGGGTTCCCGAGGTAGCCCGGGTCGAAGCAGACGGCGCCGTTGACCGTCGGGATCCCCATCCGGTTGCCGTAGTCCCGCACGCCAGCGACGACGCCGCGCATCACGCGCAGCGGGTGGAGGACCCCGGCCGGGATCTCCTTCGCGTCCAGCTCGCCGAAGCAGAAGACGTCCGTGTTCGCGATCGGCTTCGCGCCGAGGCCCGTGCCGAGGATGTCGCGGATGACGCCGCCCGTCCCCGTGCCCGCGCCACCGTACGGCTCGATCGCGCTCGGGTGGTTGTGCGTCTCGACCTTGAAGCAGACGTCGTTCTCGTCGTCGAACCGGACGATCCCCGCGTTGTCCCGGAAGACGGAGACGCACCAGTCGCGGTCGAGCTCCTTGGTCGAGTGAAAGATCGTCTCCTTGAGGAGGTTCCCGATCCGCTCGGTCTTCCCGTTCTCGGTGTAGTCGATCGGCCCCGTGAGCGTCTTGTGCTTGCAGTGCTCGGACCAGGTCTGCGCGATCGTCTCGAGCTCGCCGAGCCGCGGCGGCCGCCCGAGGCCCTTGAAGTGGTCGCGGATTGCCTTCATCTCGGCGAGGTTGAGCGCAAGGACGTACTTGCGGCTTTCGGCGATGAGCTGCTCGTCCTTGAGCCCCTCGAGCGCGACGACGGGCGGCGGCCCGCGATCCTCCTGCCTGCGTCGCGGAGCGTCGGGCTCGGCGCCGGCGAGTCTCTCGCGGCGGGGCTGCTCGCCGAAGCGCTCCGTCCGGGGCAGGTCCGCCTCGGAGCGCGGGACCAAGCCCCTCGGCTCCGGCGCCTCGCCGAGCGTGATCTCCTCGATCACCGCGTTCGCGAGCGAGCGGCCGACCGCCGCCGCGATCTCCTCGGGCGACGCATCCGCCACGATCCAGTAGGTCCTCGCGGTGACGACGCGCGTCGGCTTCTCGCCGAGCGCCCCCAGCGCGCGCAGGATCGACGCCTCGGCGGGGTCCATGACACCGGGGCGCTTCGAGACCGACACCGCGACCCCGCGCCCCCCGGCCCCCCTCTCTTCCACGACCGGGTCGACGAACACCTCCAAGGCCGCGCGCGCGGCGTCGAGGACGCCGGCCACGAAGTACACCTGGTGGACCCTAACAGAATCCGCACGGAGGCCCGCGAGCCGGAGGTCGTGGAGCGCCGCGACTCCTGCGGGGTCGCTGAAGTCGCTCTTCACGCGGACCTCGATCCGATCCATAAGGGCGCCCTATTCTACTATAACTCTTTGTTGAATATGGACTTACGGAGATCGTAACAGGGGGGCCTCGGGGGCGCAAGGCGGCCTTTGGGCTTGCGGGAGCCCCTGGGCGGGGCTACGCTCGGAGTTTCTCGCATGGTGGAGAAGAAGGGTGCCCGCGAGGCCCCGCGGATTGGGCTCCCCTTCGAGCGCCCGATCGTGGAGCTCGAACTGAAGATCGGGGAGCTGAAAAGCCTCTCCGAATCCACGGGCATGAACCTGAACGGCGAGCTGAAGCCGCTCCAGGAGAAGCTCGAGCGGATGACGCGGGAGATCTACGCGGGGCTTGAGCCCTACGACGTCGTCCAGATCGCGCGCCACCCGCTCCGGCCGCAGACGTCGGACTATATCGCCGGCATGCTGGACGAGTACCTGGAGCTCCACGGCGACCGCCGGTTCGGCGACGACCGCGCGATCACGACGGGCTTCGCGCGGATCGGGGACCACCGGTTCCTGCTCGTCGGCCACCGGAAGGGCAAGGAGACGAAGGAGAACATCCTCTGCAACTGGGGGTGCGCGCATCCCGAGGGGTACCGGAAGGCGCTCGCCAAGATGAAGCTCGCGGAGAAGTTCCGCCTGCCGATCGTGACGCTGATCAACACCCCGGGCGCGTATCCGGGCGTCGGCGCCGAGGAGCGCGGGCAGGCGTGGGCCATCGCCGAGAACATCATGGTGATGTCGAGGCTCAAGACCCCGATCGTGTGCATCGTGATCGGAGAGGGGGGGTCGGGAGGGGCCTTGGGGATCGGCGTGGGCGACCGGGTGCTCATGCTCCAGTACGCCTACTACTCGGTCATCAGCCCCGAGGGGTGCGCCGCGATCCTCTGGAAGGACGGCGAGCGTGCGCCCGACGCGGCCACCGCGCTCCGGCTCACGAGCGCGGACCTACTGAAGTTCCGCGTCGTGGACGAGGTCGTGCCGGAGCCCGTCGGCGGCGCGCACCGGAGCCCTGACGAGATGATCGCGACGCTCCGGGGCCGGGTCGCGGCGCTGCTCGACGAGCTCGTCGCCGTGCCCGTGGACGAGCTTGTCGAACGGCGCTACGAGCGTCTCCGGGCGCTCGGCGAGGTCGAGGGGGCGTAGGATGGCCGAGCGGACGATCGTGATACGGAAGTCGGTCGTCTACCACGGCCTCTCGATGGGGAGCGCGCTCGCGATGATCCTCTCCTTCGGGAAGAACGCGTCGATCCTCTGGGCCATCGTCCACGGCCTCCTGAGCTGGCTCTACGTGATCTACTACGCGCTCGAGACCGGTCGGTAGTTCCGGCCGGGCGCGGGCAGGTGCGCGCTCAGCCGCAGGCCATGGTCCACCCGCCGTCGCGGCCCTCGGCCACGGCGTCCGCGCCGGCGCGGCGCACGTCGTCGTCGCCGAGGGTGATCCACTCCTCGAGCGGCACCGCGTCGCGCGGCCCGAACCTCCAGTGCAGCCGCTCGCCCGCGCGGCCCCTCACCTCGAGCCAGCCCAGGTGGATCCCGTGCAGGTGGTGCGCGGGGCAGATCCCGACCTCGTTCCACGAGGCGCCCGGGCCGCCGCGCGACCGGAAGACCACGTGGTGGACGTGCCGCGCCGGCCTCGAGCAGCCGGGCACCGAGCAGAGGCCCGCCTTCCGCGTGAGCACCTCCCTCCTGCGGAGGCAGTGCCGCCCGTGGTTGCGGGGCAGGTTCGCCGTCCACACCTCCACGAAATGGTCGGAGACGACCGCGAGCGCCTCCCCGGCGCCGATCGCCTCCCCTCGCGCGGCGACCGACCACGCCTGCGCGCTCGCGATCGCGTCCCAG